>Ga0315336_1000882_pt1 | contig 68118 bp, 47 predicted proteins | sample ASW5metaG_FD_204512 | JGI IMG/M metagenome (GOLD analysis project Ga0315336, IMG submission 204512) | Ammonia-oxidizing marine archaeal communities from Monterey Bay, California, United States - ASW #5 | ecosystem: Environmental > Aquatic > Marine > Intertidal zone | place: USA: California... | reverse complement strand
TCGCCGTTATCGAGCGCCGGCAGTGTGTTGGCAACGCTGACGGTGAACGTCTCGGAATGCGTTTGGAAACCGTCGCTGATCGTCGCCGTCACCTGAATATCGCCGTCGAAGCCCTCGGCCGGCGTGACAATGAGTTGGTTGCCGACGATCATCACGTCGCCGTCTTCAGCACTGATGGCGATCACAGCGGGGGCGTCGTGCAGCTTAGTGGGGTCGGCGTGGTAGCTGGGGTCGAACGTGGCGACGAGCACGCTCGCCTCGACACTGCCCTCCCAGCGATACAATTTGCCATCTGGCGTGATGTAGTACGGCGTGCCGCTGGCACTTTGCATCCACTTCTCACCCAAGCCGGCCCAGTCCTCGCCGTAGTCGCCGTTCATGTACAGGCCGAGCGACTGGTCCAAAGCAAATGCGGCACTCAAAGCGGGGCTGCCCGCTTCGATCTGAGCCGAGTAAGTCAGCGTGTCGCCGTCGGGGTCAACATCGGGCAAGTTGATGGCGAGTGAAGGCTGTGTGGGTGAGAGCGTCCGATCACCGATATCGAGCGTCGGCAGCGTGTTGGCGACGCTGACGGTGAACGTTTCAGAATACGTCTGGAAGCCGTCGCTGATGGTCGCCGTCACTTGAATGTCGCCGGTAAATCCGGCCACGGGTGTGAGCACGAGTTGATTGCCGAGAATGGTGACGGTATTCGTCCCAGCTTCGTCGGAGCCGTAGTCATAGACGTAGATGAGGTCCTGCGCGAGCGTCGGGCCCGTGTAGTCCATGTGGATATTGAGTTGAGGAAGCTCGCCGGGAATGGGGGGCACGTTTAGCTGATCGAAATCGACGCCGCGAATCACCAGGCCTTTGCCGCGATTGTATTTCGCGGACCGAATCTGAATGTTGATGTAGTTTCTCAGGGTGAGATCTTCGAACAGGTCGGGTGTGCCTCCCTCGCTACCGCCGGGATTGGAGCTTCCTGCTTGAATTCCGAACAGGCCGCCTTCAATCCGCCCGTTGAGAATTTCGAGGTTGTCGTTCTCGTAGTCGATCACCTCGATTCCCACCGACGGGCGGTCCAGTGCTTCGTCGGGCTTATCACCCAGGTTCATGGAGGCCGCTGAATCGAAGATGATGTCGAAGCCGTCTATCTTGACGTTGTTGGTGTGATACGATTCTATTGCGATTCGATGCGTATGCCAGATGGTTGTGTTGCTGAACACGATCGGCTGATCCATCCCGGCAATCGACATCCCAGCCGGCAAGGCGATCCAAAGTCCGCCGGGCGTCAGGCCGTACACTTCGTTTCCTTCGAACACGCCGGAGGGGTTCGTCGTCGTGAAGGTTCCCTGTCCCGGCATGGGCCTCATGGCGCCGCGAAAATTGGGAAGTAGGACTTCGGCCTCGTAGTAACTCGTAAGGACGTAACCGGCATACGTATTGTTGGCGGTGACGTTGTCACGGAAGATGTTTCCCGTCCGTCTCATCCAAAACCCAACGCCGCCGCGTCCATAGTCACCGGCCTTTGTGCCCTCTTTGCCGTCCTTACCGGTTCCCTGCATCGCCAGAGAAAAATTGCGAATGAATTCGTTCTCGATTTCCGAACCATCCTCGGTGACGAAACCGGCACCTTGCCCGATGTAAGCCACGTTATCTTGGATGAGCCCGTAGCTCGTTCCGTGGACGGTATAACTCCACTTGGTCGCCCGGTCGACGGTATTGCCAATCCATTTGAACTGGTAACCAGTATTGTCAAGGTTTACCGGTCCCATGACGTGGTGCATGTGCATGGCATAGCGGGCGATCTGGTTCGTGCCGACGTGCAGCAGCTGCCATTCGCTCAGTTCGGTCGTATCCTGCACGACCTTGTAGCGGTCGCGCAGGATGACTTCACCGTTGAGCACGGCGGCCGTCCACAGGCCGGGCAGCGCCTCGTTGACGTCGGTCACGTGGCCGCCGGCGATTTCGAACGTGTAGACCTCGCCCGAGCCGTTGTCGCGTACGTCAACCGAAAACGTGGTGTTGTCAAGATCGGCGAAGGCGTCGGTGCGGCCCAGTTCGGTGAAACGGGCGTAGCGAATGTCGACGTCGGCGCGCCCGGCGAAGAGCACGTGGCCGCGTGTGCCATCCGGGTTCGCGGAGCGAACTTCCACGTTGCGGTCGATCAGGGCGGCGTGCGGCAGAAACAACAAATTGCCGTCTTCGTCGCGTGCACCGAGATGATCGAATTGCACGGGGGCAACGAGAACCACCCGGTTGCCCTCGATGTGATCGATGACGACCTCTTCCCACTGGTTGTCGGTGTATTGACCTTTTTCGAAGATCTTACCGTCACTGGCGTCCACCTGCCGACTGTCGGGGATGACAACCGTGTCACCCGGCTGCCATCCGACGGGAACGGCCTCGAGCACGAGTTCGGTATCGCCGGCGCGAGGCTCATTCGCCAATCCTAGCCAGGTCCGGTCTTTGGCGGCTCCGTGTATTGTGACCTTGCCAAATCCCAAGATCCCCGTGCCATGTTGCTCGACGTCATTAACAAGATCGAGCGGCTGATCGGCGATGACGATTTCGGCTTTCGCGCCGACTTGTATGGGATTCTGTTCGGTTCCGATTTCCAGCTCGCCGCCCGCAAATACGATCAGCGTGCCGACCGTCAGCCGCGTCGAGGTGTCTGTCGCAAATTGCAACTTCGCGCCCGGTTCGATACCGATGGCCTCGATCGCCTGGTCGCTGGTGTGATTGTAGGTGACAACCGTCCCGTCGGTGATGCGAACGACGTCGCCCGCCGTTGGCAAGCGACCTTCGGACCAGATGCTCACGTCGTTCCAGTTGCCGCCGGCGATGCTTGTGATCGTCGGGCTCTGTACGAAATTGAAAACTTTCTCGCTGGGCAGCAGGATGTATTCGGCATCCGGGTCGGAACCTGGCGCCATCATGGCGGCATCGATCGGGGCGGGTGTCGCGGAAAGCAGGACGCGGGGTTCGCACGCTTCGATGCAGGTTGCGAGCGAATCGGTGTTCTTCCGCTGTAAGCGACGCGACCGGGCGCTTTTTTCGGCAGCCCGGCGTCGGACTCCAACCGCTGCCAGCCAATTCGCGACAAACATATCGCTGCTCCACATCTCGAACGGCCCAGGACGACAATAACGATTGCGCAGCGCGAGACAAAATGCCTCGGCCGCAAGATTCACAATGGGTTTGGGAGATCGATAGGAGACTTGAGGGACGTCGATGCGACGGCTACGGGCCTCGTTCGGCCTGCCGGTCGGCACGCCGAGGAGATCCCGCGACGCACTCTAATGGGGATCGGAATTATTGTGATTGAGCCATTCACGTCAATGTCAACTGCGAGGCTATGGCCGACGATACGGCCGACGGATGTTCGACAGACGTAAGTTCCATCAGGTATTCATGTTGCGAGGCCGAGTGCGATGTCCATTCGTTGGGCAACGTCTCGCAAGAGTTCGCGGTCGCCACCAGGGACTTCCGCGGTGGCCCAGCCCGAGGTGTAGCCGATTTCGGCGAGAGCATTTCGCACAGCCGGCCAGTCGCAGTCGCCATCGCCGATCTTGACCTGGAAACCTTTCCACAAGCCTTCATCGCGCTGTTTTTTGCGACTGTATTCCTTGACGTCCAGCTTGACGATTCGTGGGCCGAGGATGCGAATCCAATGTTCGGGCCACCCCATTCGCACGACGTTCCCGACATCGAAGTAGACCCCCACAGCAGGGCTGGCGAGTTCGTCGATGAACCGCGCCATCTCCAACGGACTGAGCAGGAAATTGTTCCAAACATTCTCGACAAGTAGCTTCACACCCATCTTCAGTGCGTAGGGGAGCGCCTTGCGAATGCGATCTTGCTGTTGCCGGTAGACTTCGTCATATCGGTGCTTTTTGTCAACGCGTCCCGCGACGACCAAAACACTGTCTGCACCATAAAAGTGTGCGCTGTCGATGGCGAATGTCAAGTCGGGGTTGCTGCTATTGATGAAACCATGAACGCGTACACCTGTCGCGTCGCGGGCTTTGAGCACCTCATGTTTGTCGATCTTTTCGTTGACGTGGATTTCCGTTCCGTCGAACCCGAGATCCTTGAGCAACTGGAACTTTTCCAGTACCGAAATCGGTTCTTTGATCATGTGATACTTGACGGCTTTCTTGATCCGTTGTTCCGTCTGAGCATCTGCGGCAAGTGCTCGATGTTTGCCAAATTCGGCCAACGCGGAAGCAGCCGTCATCAGGCCCGCCGATGTCTTGAGAAACGTTCGCCGCGAGGTGCTGGATCGTTGCATGGGTCGCCGTACATCCGGTTGCATGAGTTTTCCGTTCTACCCGGTGCGCTGCCTATTCTTTGGTTCGCATACTTTGGAACATGCTGTTCTGACTGAGAATGCCCTGAAGCTTGCTCAAGCTGCGCGTCAACAGAACGCGCGTGGCGGCATCCGATTTCCCGATTTTCTCGGCGATCTCTTTTGACGGCATGTTTTCGACGTACCGCAACCGAATCGCCTCCCTGCTGTCTTCCGGCAGCGTGTCGAGCGCCTTGAGCAGTTCGAACTCTTTCTGGCCGCGCGAAAAGGCGCGGCTGGGGCTGGTCATGCTGGCCACCAACACGTCGATGAAGCCCCGCTGGTCCGAGTCGCTGCCGCGACCTTGCAAGGCAACTTCTTTCTGAGCCGATCGCTTCTGCGCGCCGAAAAACCGTCGGTGCGCGTCGATGATCCGGCGTTCCGCCAGTTGGCAGAGCCAACTGAACGGGTCGCGGTCTCCCAGTTCGATGTCGTCCACCGAGTTTAAGGCGCTGATCGTTGTCTCTTGCAACAAGTCGGCCGGCTCGACCTTTCGGCGCAAGCTGTCGCTGATATTCCGACCGATAAACGCCAGCAGTTGCGGCTGCCTGAGATCGATAAACTCAGCCAGCGCTGCCTGGTCGCCCTGTTTGATGCGTTCGACTAGAGCTTCGTCGTCTGTAGACATATGTGTTGTCCGGGCGAGGTAGGTGTGAGCCGTCTAATCCTGTAAGCCGAGCCAATTGCTGACGTCAGCATAACGCAACGAGCCCGGCGGGGCGACAAAAAACCGATGTCGCGAGGACGCCGAACCAAGATTGACTGGGCAGTGCGTGACGTGGCATGCCGCGTTCGGGTATCATCGATTGCGCGAGCCGCCGGCGTTTTTTGCGAATCGCGCCGGCACTCTCGGAGGTCCTTTCATTGTCGACACCTGCACAATTCCCCAGTCTTGAGTCGAACGAGCGTTCGCTGTACCGCGTGACCGAGGCACTCGAGGGTTTTCTCGATGCCTGGGAATCGGACGATATCCCGCCCGATTTGGTGTCGTTTTTACCACAGGCATCGTCCTGCCGCCGACTGATCCTGGTGGAATTGATCAAGGTCGATCTGGAGCTTCGCTGGACCGAGCACGCGCTGCCCAAACGAATCGGCGAATACATCGACGAACTCCCTGAGCTCGCCGAGGGAGGCGTGCCCGCCGATCTGATCTACGAAGAGTTTCACATTCGCAAGAACTGCGGGTTCAACGTCGATCCGCAGGAATACCTCGATCAGTTTCCCACTCAGGCCGACGAACTGGCTTGCCTTCTCGGACTCGAAGAGCCCTACCACTCGACGGGCCTGTTTCAAGGGGCGTCCAAACGCCGACTGGAAAATATCGAACCGGGGCAAACCATTGGCGACTTTGAACTGATGGCCTCGTTAGGAGAAGGGGCGTTTGCGAAGGTCTTCCTCGCGCGGCAAACGTCGATGCAGCGGCTTGTCGCGCTGAAAATCTCCGCCGACTCCGGCACGGAACCGCAGACGCTCGCGCAATTCGATCACGACTACATCGTCCGCGTCTTCGATCAACGCCTCGTTGCGGACAAGCGAATGCGTTTGCTCTACATGCAGTACGTCCCCGGCGGAACGCTGCAGTCGGTGTTGCGGACACTCAGACAGACCGACCCGTCAGATCCGGAGGGAAACGTATTGCTGCGGGCCGTTCGTCAGTCGCTCGAAGACCGGGGTGAATTCCAGCCGACCGAATCGTCGCTCGTTTCGCGGCTCGAGTCGTACACCTGGCCGGAAACAGTTTGCTGGCTGGGCGCCTGTCTGGCGAGAGCGCTCGACTACGCACACCGTCGAGGAGTGTTGCACCGTGACGTCAAGCCGGCCAACGTCTTGTTGACCGCCGAAGGCGTTCCCAAGCTGGCCGACTTCAACATCAGTTTCAGCTCAAAATTGACCGGCGCGACGCCGGCGGCGTACTTCGGCGGCAGTTTGGCGTACATGTCGCCCGAACAACTGGAAGCCTGCAACCCGAACAGCCCACGCGAACCCGATTCGCTCGACGGACGTAGTGATCTCTATTCGCTGGGGGTCGTCCTCTGGGAGTTGCTCACCCGGACACGGCCCATATTCGATGAACCGGTCGAAGGAGGTTGGTCGAAGACGTTGGAAGCGATGATCAAGCGCCGAAAGAACGGGATTGATGCCGAGGCGTTCAAACGGCTACCCGAAGGGTCGCCGCCCGGACTCAAGCGGGTGTTCGCAATATGTCTCTCAGCCGACCCCGACGACCGGTGGCGGTCCGGCGAAGAGATGGCCAAGCAACTGGAGCTGTGCCGCAATCGCCGCGTTCAGGATTTGCTGCACCCACCGGCCAACAGTTGGCGGGCTCGACTGGGCCGGCACGCCCTACTGTTGGTCGTTCTTTCGGCGGCGATCCCCAACATCTTCGCCGGCTGGTGCAACTGGGCCTACAACAGGACCGAGATCATCCCAGGGATGATCTTCGAAGCCCGAAACGCGTTCGAAACACTTGTTTGGTATATCAACGGCATCGCATATCCCGCCGGCTTGGGGGCGCTTGTCGGCATGACATGGAGTGTCGTGCGCGGCGTGCGGAAGATGAAGGAAGGAAACCCGCTCGACGCGGATCAAATGAAGCGTCTCAGATACCGTTGCCTGCACTTGGGCCATTGGTCCGGCATGATCGGTGTGGCGCTATGGGGCGTTGCCGGCTTGACCTATCCGATCAGCCTGGATATTTCAGGCCAGGATTTCGACTTGACGTTCTATGCGCATTTTTTCGCTGACCTGCTCATTTGCGGTCTGATCGCGGCCGCGTACCCCTTTTTTGGCGCCACGTATTTTGGTCTGCGCGTGTTGTATCCGGGATTGTTGCGGGACGATCTGTCGGCGTCAGATGACTCGCCCACTTTGATGCGGCTGAGCCGCCTGGCCCGGTATTACTTGTTGGCCGCGATTCTGTCGCCGCTGCTCGGCTTGATTGCCATGGCCTTCTTGACACTTGAGAGCAACCTTCCGCTCACCGTGCTGAGCATCGGTGGTTTTCTCGGCGTCGCCTCGTTGCTGCCGCTGCGTGACCTGCTGCAAAAAGACCTCGCCGTCTTGACGGAAGCCCTCGGGCCGAAGAAGTGAGCGAGCAACGACGGGGTGGCGGGGTCTAAGCGAAGCGTGGCCCCGAAAGTGACGATCCAAGGCCAGCCCTTCGGACGGACTCTGCCACGCTATCTCGCTGGATCCCAGCCTCTCTGCTTGGGAACCACGCAGGCCGCATCACGTTACCTCGACGTTGTGTCGCCGGGTTGTTGGGCGATTTGTGGGGCGGCCCCCTCGCGGACTCGGAACTCGGCCCAAACCGGAAGATGGTCGGAGATCTCGATCGCTTCGTCCATCGTCAGGTCGTATTCGGACATCAGATCGAGCACGCCGTGCCGCCCCGTGTATTCGAGCGTGGAAATGTTGTCGAACAATATGTTGTCGTAGCTCTTCGTGCCGAGTGTGTTGGTCGGCTCACCCTCGATAACCCATTTCATGTTCGGCATTTGGCCCAGCTCACCTAAGTGCTGCTCGTCAACGTTCAAGTCACCGAGCAGAATGACATCGTCTTCGTTGCCTCCGTTACGGCGCACCGTGCGGACGACGTCATCCAGCGCGTCGAGTTCGGTTCGCGTTTCGTCCGGGTCGGTGTGGATGTCGACCAGCGTAAACGTGAAGGCTTCTTCCGGCGGCGGGCCGCGCACGCGAAACCGCGCGACCAACGGCTCGCGGTGCAATAGGTCTTGCCGATCGATGATCGTGTAAACTCCACGCCGCGCGATTTGAATCCGACTCGTATCGAACAGGTAGACGTATTGCTCCTTGCTCGACGAGCGACCGAGCCGAGGACCGACGACGTAGTCGTACCGGCTGCCGTCGGAGTTGATCAGCTCGACGAAACGGGGAATGACCGACTGGTCCTTGGCGCGGAGTTCCTGAACGGCGACGACGTCGAACCGGCGAACCACATCCGCGAGCACGTCCATCACCGGCTTCTTCTTCAATTTCGAGAGCCCGAACACTTGAATGTTGAACGACGCGACATGAATCGTGTCGTCCGACCGGTCCGCGGTCGGCGGCGCTGATTCCGACCCCACGTCGGTAACGATGCTGTGCTGCGCCGCGGAAATCGAAGCCTTCAGTCGGGAGTAGATCTCCTTGACGTCGTACTGCGTCAGCGCGTATCCGGCCAACGACAGCAGAGCGACGAAACAGATGCGCAATAGGTTCTTGCGGAGCGGGGGACGTGCCATCGAACGCCTCCATGCGTTGTGGTCGGCTCGACCGTGTCTAGATTTACTGTGACGGACAAGGATGCGATCGCAGCCGAGATGCGAGCATCTCGACAGCTTTGCCAGACGCGCCCTAAGGTGCACGGAGCACCGAGTGAGACATGTGCCCGATCCAGCGATTTGTTTCGGGCGAAGGAGAATAGTCGATGCGGGAATCGGCGCCCAGACAGGAAAACGCCCGCTCACCCGCCCAAACGCCACGCCGCTGACGGCCGGCACGCCACCGGAACTGCTGGAAGCCCCTCGGACCCTGTGGTATAACGGAACTCTCGGGTTTGGGGAGCATTTGTTCCCACCCGGCCCCGCCGCTTCGCTGTCCGAACCAGGGACCCGCCGATGTACTTTGCCTTGTTGGTGAGCCTTGCCCTGGGTGCCGATGCCGACGACGTTTCTGTCACAGCCGAGAAGCCCAAACAGCGCGTCGACTTCGCTCGCGACATCCAGCCGATCTTCAAGCAGCACTGCTACGAGTGCCACGGCTCAGAGACACAAGAATCAGGGCTCAGGCTCGATATCCGCGCGCGAGCGCTCGAAGGCGGCGATCACGGCCCGTTGCTCGTCGCGGGAAAGAGCAAATCCAGCCAGCTCGTCGAACGCGTCACGTCAGCAGATGACGACGAAAAGATGCCTCCCGACGGCGAGCCCCTCTCGAAACAACAGGTCGCTCTGCTTCGCACGTGGATCGACGGCGGCGCCAACTGGCCGCAGGACGGCGTCGCCTCGAAGCGCAAACGCTCCGACCACTGGTCGTTTCAACCGCCTCGAGCCGCCCGTCTGCCGGAGGTCAAAAACGAGCGCTGGGTTCGCAACGAGATCGATCGCTTCGTGCTGGCGGTCCTCGAAGAGAAAAGCATCGCCCCCGCACCGCCGGCGGATCGCGAAATGCTCGTTCGGCGGCTGTTCCTCGATCTGGTCGGTCTGCCGCCGAACCCGGCCGAATTGGAAACGTTTCTGGCCGACCAATCACCGCGCGCCTATGAGCGACTCGTCGACCGTTTGCTCGACTCGCCGCATTTCGGCGAACGCTGGGGGCGTCATTGGCTCGACCTCGCACGCTATGCAGACAGCAACGGCTACGAGCGCGACGACGTCCGGCCCAATGCCTGGCGGTACCGCGATTGGGTCGTGCAAGCCCTGAATACCAACATGCCCTACGATCAATTCGTGATCGAACAACTGGCCGGTGATCTGCTGCCCGAAGCGACTGTTTCACAACGCGTTGCGACCGGCTTCTATCGGATGACAATCAAGAACACGGAATCGGGCATCAACAAGGAAGACTACCGGAATCGTGAAGTGATTGATCGTGTCAACACGACCGGCACGGCGTTCCTGGGCTTGAGTGTCGGCTGTGCGCAATGCCATAGCCACAAGTACGACCCGATCTCGCAGCGGGAGTACTATCAGTTCTACGCCTTCTTCAACAATCTCGACGATCAAGACGTCGACATCGAAGCCACTAGCCATGAGCAAGAAGCATATACCAAGGCGACCGAGGCCCACGAGTCGAAGGCAAAGCGTCTCAAGGACCGACAGAGTCTGTTGAGCGAAATGGACAAGCGGGGTGTCGATGGCTGGCGGAAGTTGGTACGCGACGAAAACGCGAAGAACGGCCACAAGTTGGCTGCACTCGAAGAACTGCAAACACTCGATCAACAGACTTGGTTCGAAAGCCTGTCCGACGAATTGCGGGCCGGCCTCGACTTGCCCAAAGACGTCATCGCGTCGCTCGACACCGAACAACAACAGCGTGACGAGAAGCAGCAAAAGATTCTCGCCGATTATTTTGCATCGGTCGAGAAACAGCAGAACGAGACGCGTGCGGCCATCCGCAGCATTGACGATCGTCTGACGTCGCTCAGCGATGCCGCCAACGTGTTGGAGGCGATGCGTGTCGAGCGGGCCGAGCGTTCCGAGGCGCAGAATCGTCTCATCCAGCAATTCGAAACAGCACTCGAATCGCGGCTCGGCGACTTGAAAAAGCGGGTCCGCACGTTGGCCGTCGAGAAGCGGTATCTGCCCAAGCCTTACATCATGGTCTCGGCGGAACGAACAGAGAAACGCCGCGCGACGCACGTCCTACTGCGGGGTGATTTCAAGCAACACGGTGCGGAAGTCAAACCGAGAACGTTCGAAGTTCTCAATGCGTGCCGGCCTCGAGGTGAACAGGCCGATCGGCTCGACTTCGCGAGGTGGCTCGCCTCGCCTGAAAACCCGCTCGTCTCCCGGGTCGCGGTCAACCACATGTGGCAGCACCTATTCGGGCGCGGCTTAGTCTCCACCGTCGATGATTTCGGAGAGATGGGGGATCGTCCGTCTCACCCGAAACTGCTCGATTGGCTGGCCGCCGATTTTCAGGAGCACGCGTTCGACGTCAAACGGACGATCCGGCAGATTGTCACGTCGGCGACGTACCGCCAATCATCGCGATACCGGCCGGAACTGGCCGAGATCGATCCGCTCAACACCCTTCTGGCACGCCAAGCACGATTTCGTGTCGAGGGTGAGATCGTGCGGGATCTGTTCTTGGAGGCGAGTGGCTTGCTGTCGCGGAAAGTCGGCGGCAGCACGATTCGCCCGATCGTCGACGATTCGATTCGCGACTACGGTTACAAGTATAACCTCGTCTGGCCGGTGAGTTCCGGTTCGGAGCGTTATCGCCGCGGCTTGTACATTCATCTCAAGCGTACCAACCCCTATCCCAGCTTGATCGCATTCGACGCCCCGGAAGGGAACGTCTGTACGGCGATGCGACACCGGTCGAACACGCCGCTTCAGGCGCTGACGATGCTCAACGATCCGGTGTTCGTCGAATGTGCCCAGGCGTTATCGCGCAGGATTCTCGAGCAGGGCCCCGGCGAAACAGCCGGCAGAATTCGTTTAGCGGGGCGGATCTGCCTGTCGCGCGAACTCTCCACGCACGAAGCCGAGACTCTTGCGCAACTGTACGAACAAGAGCGAGACGCCTACGCGCAGTCGCCCGCGCTCGCCAAAGACTTCGTGGGCGAATACGCCGTTGCCGGTCAGCCGGAAGCGGAATCGGCAGCATGGACGGCGGTCGCCCGCACGATTATGAATTCAGACCAATTCGTGACCCGCGAGTAGAACGCGTTCCAGAACCCGGTTGTGGTGAGATTCGACTCAAAAAATAGCAGACGAACGTCGCCCATCAGAGGGTTCGGGAGTACTAGAAGTAGTCCTAAAACCCTCTGATGGCTCAAAAGTACCCTTGTTTTCAAGTGTAACTTTCGCCCACAACCGGGTTTCGGGACGGGTTCTATTAGAAAGAGAAAAAAGAGTAACCGCGATGTCGCTCGATCAGTGTCGCCGTGATTTTCTTTACACCGCTGCCAGCGGATTGGGCGGAGCTGCGCTGGCGTCGATGTTGGCCGATGACGGTCTTGCGGCCGGCGCAATGCCAGGGGGCGCACAGGGCCGCCCGCATTTCGCACCGCGGGCGAAGTCTTGCATCTTCATCTTTCTCGCCGGCGGGGCGAGCCAGATCGAAACATACGACCCCAAGCCGATGCTCAACGAGCGAGACGGCAAGCGATTGCCCGATTCCTTTCTTGAGAACGCCGAGTTTGCGTTCATTAAGAAGGACAAGGCGGTTCTCAAGGGCACGCCGGTTCGGTTCGCCAAGCACGGCACGGCCGGCGTCGATTACTCTGAACTTGTGCCGCACATTGCCTCCTGCGCCGACGACATCGCTGTGATCCGCTCGATGCACGGCGAGCAATTCAACCATCACCCCGGCCAGTTGTTGCTGAGCACGGGGCAAGCACAGTTCGGCCGCCCGACGATCGGCTCCTGGCTGCAATACGGTCTGGGAAGCGAATCGCGGAACTTGCCGGGTTATGTTGTGCTGACAGCCGGACGCGGCGCCAGCGGCGGCTCGTCGAATTGGTCGAGTGGGTTTCTGCCGTCGGCCTACCAAGGTGTACCGTTTCGCAATCGTGGCGAGCCGGTGCTCAATCTCGCCAGTCCGCCGGGCGTCGATGAACGTCATCAACAGAGAACGCTCAACGCGATCCGCGCTTTGAACCAGTCGAGTCTGGTCTCGACGGGGGATCCCGAGATCGCCAGCCGAATCGCGCAGTACGAATTGGCGTTTCGCATGCAGTCAGCCGCGCCGGAACTGGCCGATTTGGCAACCGAAACACGCCCGACGTTGGATGCGTACGGCGTCGATCGATCGACGCCCCGTCCCACGGCCGACTTGCAAGCCGGCGACACCTATGCCCGCTTCGCCACAAATTGCTTGCTCGCGCGAAGGCTCGTCGAGCGGGGGGTGCGTTTCGTGAACATCGTGCATGCTTCGTGGGATCAGCACGGCAGCTTGAAACACGACCTGGCCTGGAACGCGCGGATGGCCGATCAACCCGTAGCCGCGCTCATCAAAGACCTCAAACAGCGCGGTCTGCTCGACGAAACACTCGTCGTCTGGGCCAGCGAGTTCGGACGGACACCGCTCGGCCAGGGTAACGACGGTCGCGACCATCATCCCAATGCCTTTAGCATGTGGATGGCCGGCGGCGGTATCAAAGGAGGACAGGCATACGGTCAAACGGACGAGTTCGGTTGGGCTCCGATCGACAACGCGGTTCACGTCAACGATTTTCAGGCGACATTGCTACACCTGTTCGGTTTCGACCACACGAAGTTGACGTTCCGTTTCAAAGGTCTCGATGCGCGGCTCACGAACCTGCGAGGTGAGGTCGTCGAGCCGCTTCTGGCGTGAATGTTCGATCGGCTTGCGGTACTCTGAAACGACAGCGGTATTCTGAACGAGCAATAGCGGGCCACGAAGTGCATTCCGCTCATCAGACGGCCCGCCTACACGACGAGTGGATCGAAGCAACAGCGACGCCAACGGAAAAGGACGCACCTTGGAATTGCTGCGCGAGATGAACCGGCTGCAATCAGAACGCGGCTTCCTCGATGACGCCACGTTGCGCGAACTGGCCGTCCGGCGGAACGTTCCGCTGTACCGGCTCGAAGGGCTTGTCAGCTTCTACTCACATTTTCGCAGAACGCCGCCACCGGAAGTACGCGTCGATGTCTGCCGCGACATCGCTTGCTGCATGGCCGGTTGCCAGCAACTCAAAGACGATTTGCAATCCGAATTTGCAGACAGCGCGCGCGTCGAGGTGAACGAAGTCTCGTGCCTTGGTCGGTGTGATACTCCACCGGCGGTCGCCGTCAACGATGTTCCGATGAGCGGCGAACAGGGTCTCGCGGCCGTTCGCGCGCTACTTGACTCGTCCGAAGAACGTTCAGCGCAGCGATCAGCGGCACCGTTGCAGCCGAATCGTTTCAAGTGCGATCCCTATACGGACCCGGTCGAGCGGTACGGCACTGTTAAATCGCTTATCGCCGCTGAATCATCGCTCGGCGACGAGTGCATTCGGGTTCTCTCCGAGAGCGAGTTGCGCGGCATGGGGGGAGCCGGTTTTCCCACGGGCAAGAAATGGGAGCTCGTCGCCGGTGAGCCGGCCCAACCGAAGTATGTCATCTGCAACGCCGACGAAAGCGAGCCGGGCACATTCAAAGACCGAGTGATTCTCGAGCGCCTTCCGCATTTGGTGATCGAAGGCATGCTGTTGGCGGGGTTAACCGTCGGCGCGCGGCGGGGGATTGTGTTCATTCGCCACGAGTACGAACGCGAACGGCAAGCCGTCGAACGGGCGATCGCTTTAGCGACCGACGCGGGGATACTCGGCGAGAATGCCGCCGGTTCGGGGCAAGCGTTCGAGATCGAGGTGTTCGTCTCGCCGGGCGGCTACATTCTTGGGGAAGAAACGGCGCTGCTCGAAGCGCTGGAAGACAAACGCGGCGAACCACGCAACAAGCCTCCCTACCCCGGCACAACCGGCTTATGGGGGCAGCCGACCTTGATCAATAACGTCGAGACGTTTGCATTGGCGACGTCGATTATTCATCACGGTTGCGGCTGGTGGGAATCCCAAGGTGCCGGCGCGTTTTCGGGGCTGAAGTTCGTATCGGTTTCCGGAGACGTCGAGCGACCCGGCGTGTATGAAATTCCGATCGGCACAAGCGTTCGCGAATTGATCGAACTGGCCGGTGGCATGCGGGCGGCTCGACTGCTCAAAGCATTTCTGCCGGGTGGCGCGAGTTCCAAGTTCTTGCGAGCCGAGTCGGCCGACACGCCGCTTGAGTTCGATGCGATGTCGAAAGCGGGCAGCATGCTGGGAACCGGCGCCGTAATCGTGATCGGCGAAGGCCGCGACCTTTTCGCACTGGCGAACAACTTGGTCCGCTTTTTCCGCAATGAATCATGCGGGAAGTGCGTCCCTTGCCGGGTTGGAACGGAGAAGGCAGCACGGCTTCTCGAACAGGTGCAAACGGGTGGCGTCCCGGCGTCAGAGCTAGATGTATTGCCCGTGTTGGGCGAGACGCTCGAACAGACGTCGATTTGCGGGTTGGGCCAGGTTGCGCTGGAACCGGTCCTTTCGATGATGCAGCAGTTTCCCGATGACATTCCGCGATGATGATAGAGTGGGCGCACCGTCGCCCGCTCGTTGATACAGATTTCCTTGTCCAGGCGAGAGAACGCCGATCGATGTCAAGCCAAATCGATACGACAACGGATACGGTTTGCCTCACGATCGACGGTCGTGACGTGACCGTTCCAGTCGGCACGTCGATTTTCGAAGCGGCAGTGCAGGCGAGTATCACGATCCCCGCTCTGTGCCATTCGCCGCGGATGAAGCCGGTGGGTGTCTGTCGAACGTGTGTCGTCGACGTCGGCGAGCGGGTGCTGGCGGCATCCTGCGTGCGGGAATGTCGGGACGGAATGACGGTCGACACGGCATCGGACCGCGTCGTAGCCCATCGGAAACGGCTCGTCGGTCTGCTGTTGATCGACCACGCCGCTCCCTGTGCCCGCGAACAAACCGCGGGCGATTGTGAGCTGGAGGAACTCGGCAGACGGTTCGGGCTACTGAACGAGAACGGTTCTCACGTCGGTCACGCGGATGCCGAATGGGAAACATTTCACCGTGTGACGGCTAACACAAAGACCGAACACGATCGCATTGAAGAAGACGTTTCCTCGCCCGTGATCGCCGTCGATCACGGTGCGTGCATTCTGTGCGATCGCTGCATACGGGCGTGCGACGAGATTCAGTCGAACGACGTGATCGGCCGAACGGGTAAGGGGCGCACGGCTCGAATTGGTTTCGACCTGAATATCCCAATGGGCGAGAGTACGTGCGTTTCCTGCGGCGAATGTGAAAGCGTCTGCCCCACGGGCGCGCTGACGAACAAACCAGTGACGCTGCCGATTATTCGAGCGAGCGAAATGGAGGCCGTTGAGAGCGTTTGTCCCTACTGCGGAGTCGGGTGCGCGGTGACGTTTCATACTCGCGACAAACAGATTGTCAGTGCCGAAGGTCGCGAGAGTCCGGTCAATCACGAGCGGTTATGTGTCAAGGGTCGATACGGTTGGGATTACACGTCGCATCCGCAGCGGCTCGTGAAGCCTCTCATTCGCCGAGAGTCGTCTTATCCGAAGGGTCCGCTTTCTTCGGAGGTCCACTCGTCGCTTCCGCCGTCGGGCGCTGCCCGAAAACCGGGCGGTATTGTCGACTATGATGACGTGCTGCCGGCGTTTCGCGAGGCGAGTTGGGACGAAGCCCTCGATCTGGCAGCCGGCAACCTGCGCGACATCAAACGAGACTTCGGATCGGGCGCGCTGGCGGGGTTTGGGTCGGCCAAGTGTTCCAACGAAGAGGCGTATCTGTTTCAAAAACTCGTCCGAGCCGGGTTCGGAACGAACAACGTCGACCACTGCACGCGGCTGTGCCACGCGTCATCGGTTGCCGCCCTGATGGAAACCATCGGCTCGGGAGCCGTCACGAACGTCTTTGCAGACGTTGCTCGGGCCGACGTGGTGCTCGTCACCGGTTCCAACGCCGAGAGCAATCACCCGGTCGCGGCCACGTTCATCAAACAGGCTGCCCGAAACGGGGCGAAGCTGATCGTCGTCGACGTTCGCCGCCACGGTCTTGCAGATTTCGCCACTCATTTCGCTCAGATTAGGCCGGGTACCGACGTTGCCTTCTACAACGGTCTGATGCACGCGTTGATTGCCGACGGCTCGATCGACGAGACCTTTGTCGCGGAGCGAACCGAAGGGTTCGAAGCGCTGCACGAGTTACTGCTGAGTGATTACTCGCCCGAGCAGGCTGCCGCGATCTGCGGAATCTCTGCCGAAACCATCCGCGACATCGCCCGGACCGTGGGCCGCGCGACGCCGACCGGCGGCGGAGGTTCGATGCTCATTTTCTGGGGCATGGGCATCGCGCAACACACCACGGGCACCGACAACGCACGCTGTTTGATCTCGCTGTGCCTGATGACCGGCAACGTGGGCCGCGCGGGAACGGGGTTACACCCGCTCCGCGGGCAAAACAACGTGCAAGGCGCCAGCGACGCGGGGCTGATCCCGATGGTCTACCCCGATTATCAGAGTGTCGTTGATGACAAGGTCCGCAAGAAGTTCGAACAGGCTTGGGGTGTCGAGCTCGACCCCAAGCCGGGGCTCACGGTTGTCGAGATCATGGACGGTGCGCTCGAGAAGCAAATTCGCGGCATGTACATCATGGGGGAAAACCCCTTCCTCTCCGATCCGAATACGAACAAGGTTCGCAAGGCGCTCTCGAGTCTCGACTTCCTCGTCGTGCAGGAAATCTTCCTGACGGAGACGTCCGAATTTGCTGACGTCATTTTGCCGGCCGGTAGCTACCTGGAGAAATCGGGCACCTATACCAACACCGATCGTCGCGTGCAGTTGGGCAGGCAGGTGCTCGACCCTCCCGGCGACGCGCGGGCCGATTGGCAGATCATCTGCGAGTTGTCCAACCGCGTCGGTCTGCCGATGACGTACGAATCGGTTTCCGATGTGTTTGATGAGTTCACGTCGCTGACTGGCAACTACAACGGCTTATCGCACGACAACCTCGGCGGCACGGGTAAACTCTGGCCCTGCCCCGACCCGGCGCGCGAGGACGGAACGCAGATTCTCTTCGGCGATCGATTTCCTACAGCATCGGGCCGAGGAAAGTTTGTGCCCTGTTCGTACCAGCCGGCCGATGAACTTCCCGACGAGGAGTTTCCGTTCATCTTGAGCACCGGCCGGGTTCTCGAACATTGGCACACAGGCAGCATGACGCGGCGTAGCGGGCCCTTGAGTGAAATTGAACCCGATGCGTTCGCGTGTATGCATCCGCGTGATCTCGACCGGATCGAAGTATCGGCCGGTGAGCGGATTCGAGTCACCAGCCGTCGTGGGCAGATCGAACTTTGCGTGCGTGCTGATCCGTCGATCGATGAGGGGAGCATTTTCATACCGTTTCACTTCCGAGAGGCATCGGCGAACATTTTGACGACCGATGCGCTCGACCCGTATGGAAAAATCCCCGAATTCAAGTTCTGTGCCGTGCGTGTCGGAAAGCCGCCTGCGCGAGTTTCATCATCGAAACCGGTCACGGCGGATTGAGTTTCGTTGCCTCGAGCCCGCGTGAAGACAAAACGTGCGGGCCGCGTCCGGCGGTCATTTCGTGGATCTGTCGAGCGTCCGAATCGGCCTCAGATCGAAACGAGGAAGATTTCGCATACGCGGAAGGCTGTGAGAACGAAAAAGGGGTCTCTCGGCTGGACTGGCCATCATTTTGGGGAGTTCCTACAATGCGGGGAGAATGTCGTGGTTTCTTAATGCTTCGAAAAGGCCTGTAAGGCATAATGTTCGACTCACGAATCGCAAAGAAGAACACTTATTTGGCTGCCGTTCTGGCTTATCTTGTGCCGGGGGCCGGGCATCTGTACCAAGGTCGCGTTTTCAAGGCGATCGTGTATTTTTGCTGCATCTACGGCGCGTTTTTCTACGGGATGTACTTGGCGGAATGGAAAGCCGTTTACAACTCGCAATCTCCTCAAAACAGAACTCTAGGGTATTTCGCACAGGTGGGTGTCGGCATCCCGGCCTTATACGCGCTGGTGCAGAGTTCGCGATACAACAGCCGACATAATGTTCCTAAAAACACATTGCAGGCGCCTCTTTCGGCCGAATTCACGGGGTACGCCGTTGATACGTCACATCCCGATGAGGGGCGACCGATATCGGGCACCATTGAGTTGAAGCCCGATTTTGAACGTCGAGGTATCATCGGCGGAACCTTCACCGGCACCGACGCTGACGGCAAGCCGTTTAACATCGAGAGCTTGGGCGGCAATACGTCTTACCTGGCACCGAAAGTCGGCGCGGGCACAGGTCGCGATTTGCATTGTGGGATCGTCAATCAACCTGGCACCGAGACCGAGGGATTTGATTTTATCGAAGGCACGATCCCTCGCGATTTTCTCGACTGGTTCGAGGCTCCGCTTGAGAACGCCGACCTACAGGATCTCAACGGCCGGCTCGGCAAGCAATATGAGTTGGCCCTGGTCTACACGTGGATTGCCGGCTTGTTGAATTTTCTCATTGTTTGGGATGCGTTGGAAGGGCCGGCCTACGGCTACGGTGACGAAGAAGAAGAAGAGGACGGCGACGTGGATCGGGCTGATGAGCAAAGTGAAAAAAGCAAGAAGCCGTTGACGGCCGCTAGTTAACAAAGATCAATGCCGACTAACCTCGTGTATTCGCAGCGGGCACATTTCGAGACAAGAACGTATCATGCCGACAGACATCTTTCTCCTCGCCCACACAAACGTGAATTGGCACCTTCTGCCGCTGGCGCTCGTGATCAGCCTCGTCTACAGCGCCACGCGCTACGAAATGCCGGGTCGGGTTCTGCGTCGAGCCACGCGGCTGTTCATCACGATTCTCGTCTTCATGGCGCTAATCTTGGGCGTGCTGCTGGGGCTCTCGTTTGGGCTCTGAGGAACGGGCCGTTCGAGCGCTATTCAAGCGGCGGCACGTTTGCGGCCGTCGAGTGACTCGTCAGCGATGAGTTCTTTGACCCAAGGCTGATTGAAGAGCTTCTTCACCCGTTGTTCGGCCTTTTTCTGTGCGCGGGTGTGGTTGAGTGGTCGGCCGGGCGTCACCGCAGCGGTTCCGTGCGTGACATGCGTAATGTGCTGACCCATCTCACGCACTGGGAACATACCCATGCGAAATCCGGCGTCCCAAATCTGTTTGGCAACCGAATGGCCTCCACCGGACCAACCATTCACCGAATCGAACGTGATGTTGTAGTCGAGGATCGCCTGACGGCGGTACATGGCGCAATAGTCGCGAGGGTAATCGCCTTGCTTCCAGACAATGTGTCGCCGACGGCCCCCGAACAGACGCTTCATTTTGTACGTGGCGTATCCGAAGACGTGCTTTTGCAACTGGTACAGTGGATGGGAGAGTTCTAACTTCCAGGCGCCCGTAGCGGCAATCTGCGAGTCTTTTTCCATTTCGCGAAGGAAGGGATCGAGCCAGCGTTCGCTCTTGACGAACACATCGGTGTGAACGCTCATGAAGAAGTCACCCGTGGCGGCTTGCAGCGCACAATCGAGGCCGGTGAAAAAGTTCTTCGGCCAGTTGTCGCGCGTCTCTTGGGGGCGTTCGATCAGCGTGATCCAGTCGAGCGACCGGAGGTAATCGAGGCTTTCGTCCTGCGATCCGTTGTCGACGACAATGACTTCGACGTCGTATCGGGCCGAGTGTTTTCTTATCGACCGCAGGCATGGCAACAGGTAGCTCAGGACTTGCCACTGCGGAATGCCGATGCTGACACGGGGTTGGTTCTGACCCACTTTGTCTTTCCTTTCAATACGCGAAACGGTCTGAGGAGTTGTGTCTGGCCGACGGTTCACTCGACATGGGCCGAGGCCTATGGCACGGTGAGAGGGTCCACAGACCAGCTCCCGTTCGATCGCGATGCGCACCTACTGACGAAGAATTCTCAGGTCGTCCGATGTGGCTGTCGGATACAACCACCTGTGGCTCTTTTCAAACGATTTGACAAACGCGCGAACATTCACGTTGTGATCTTCGCGCCCGAACAACGGCTGGGCGCCGAGAGAGGAGTCGCCCGTCATGCCGCGGTACACGACGTCGTACATCGCAAGGAATTTCGATGTCCGTGTAACACCGTGTTGGCAATGGACGAGCATCGGATAATTGTCCGGATTGCTCATCACCTGTAGATGCTTGGCGATCGCCGGATCAGCCGCCTCGACCGTCGTCGGCATTTCCAATTCGACGAGAACTGCGCCGGCGTTCGACACTGCGTGGCGTTCCGATTGCCAGCGGGGCTCGCCCATTTCACCCGGCTTGCAAAGGTTCACGACAGCTCGGATCTGATATTTCTCAATCAGCGAGTCAAACGCGCCCGGTTCCAGCCACGCGCTTCGGTAGACCATTCCCGGTTCATGAATGGCAACATGCTTGTAGCGGCGATGTTGGTAGTAAGCCCAGCTGCCTGCGACACCAACGCAACAAGCGATGAGCGTGAGCAGGGTCGCTCGTCGAGATCTTCGGAACATCCCTATTCCTTCAAGCGGTATCACCAGTGATCGTTGCGCGCGATCCGGCTTTTCCGGAGCGACGAGCGGGGACTATAGGTCAAATCCAAATATCGGTCAATCGCCGCTGTTTGCGGTCGAAACGCCTGACTTATCGAGATCGAAAGCGGTGCGGAGTGGGTTTAGCCAGGCTCCTCTGCCCAGGATTCAGGCCGCCGGATCGCGTTAGACGTTGGCGTCTGAAACCAACTGGAAGGCTTCCTTGCCCTCGATGATCGAGCCGGCGTCGAATCGTTTGCCAAAATACATCTCTTGAGCCGTCGGATCGTTCAAGACGGTTTCCGCGTCACCACTGACCAGTACCTTGCCGGCGCAGATGATGTAACTGCGGTCGGTGATCGTCAACGTTTCCCGTTCGCGGTGATCGGTCAACAGGATTGAGATACCGCTATCGCACAATTCGGCAATGATGTCTTGGATGCTGTGGATGGTGACCGGGTCGATGCCGGTGAACGGTTCGTCAAGCAAGATGAGCGCGGGTCGGCTGGCCAGACAGCGGGCGATTTCCAAACGGCGGCGTTCGCCCCCCGAGAGCGTCGAGGCGATTTGTCCGCGTTTGTCTTGCAGGCCGAATTGTTCGAGCAGTTGATCGGCGAAGTCGAATCGCTCGGATCGATCGATCTTCAGATACTCGAGCACGGCCAAAACATTCTGCTCGACGCTCAGTTTCACGAAAATACTGTCGTCTTGGGGCAGGTACCCCATACCGTGACGGGCGCGCTGATACATGGGCCAACCGGTGACATCGGTCCCGTCGAGAATCACGCGCCCCTCGGTCTGCCCGATCAATCCACACGCCATGCGAAACGTCGTTGTCTTGCCAGCTCCGTTGGGCCCGAGAAGACCGACGATCTCCCCTCGCTCGACGTGAAAGTCGATCCCGTCGACGGCCCGCTTGCCGGGATAATCTTTGACGAGGCCGGTACATTTGAGAAGCGGCATGGAACGTCCTCCGTGACGTAAAGTTACCTGACGTGCGTGTTCGTATTCGTGGTAACACCACGTTGAATCTGTCGGTTCATTCCGGCAGCGCTGAATGCGCGAACGAGCCGATCGTGCATGCGCTTGGTTGATCGACCCCGAAAACGTATTGACAACGCGCTAGCGTATGCGGTGCATCCGCTGCACCTGTGGGTAAAACGGAACTGTAAACGAGGGGTAATCGGTCAACTCTGCGCCCGAACGGCGACCCATTTCATCCAAACGATACTTCTTGTGAAAAAAGAACCGGTCGACCGGCGGAACATCAATCGCGAATCCTTGCCCGTCATTCATGAACGGGACGCCATGTGGCCAATATACGAAAAACGCTTTTCCCACCAGGGCACTTCGGGGGACGGCGTGCCGGTGTTTGTGTTTACGTGAGTTCGACCAGAGACGGCTGTCCTTGCTGCTGGGGCTATTGTCGCCCATCATGAAAAACTCATCGGGCCCGAGTTCGAAGACGTACGCGTTCTCGTCGACGTCTTCCTTGTCTCGCAGCAGATAGCTACCGTATTGTTCTCCCCACTTTTCGGGATCGGTGACCAACCCCCGCAGAACGGACTCGTTCGCTGTGTACTCCCGGTGATCGGAATGATGGTCTTTGTAGTACTGGTTCCTGGGGTCGATGAATTCCCCTCGATAATAAATATCTCGGCCCAACTGGAGATGGGAAACGCGAAGACTAGCCTGCTTGCCCGCGATGCCGACCGGAGTCAAGTCGCCCCGCCGGGGTAACGTCGGATCCCATTGTGGGTAGTTGTCATATTCAGTCGGCTTGTCGAATTCGATGACTTCGTCGTCGACCCAAAGACAAATTCGATCGTCGACGTTGGCAAATCGGAGATGATACTCACCCGGTCCGTTGACGCCTGTTTCGGCAGTGGCCATCGCCTTTTCTTCGCTCTCGTCGAACGTCGACTGAATGGAATACAGCGTCGCGGAGCCGCTCGACAGATCGATGCGGCAGCGGTATTTCCTGCTACCTTCGGACAATTCGATCAACATCTCGCCGCCGGCGGAGACGTCGGATACCTCGACGTCAAAACTGACCGTCAGATCGCCGACCCAGTATAAGCCGTGGTCAACAGGCCCCCGCGCCGCGCTGGTCGTCGATGCGTTGTAGCCGCAAAAATCGGTCACCAATTCCGCGTGGGGCGCGTCGACCGGTTGCCCGCTCAAAGCCGCATTCCAATCGGATTTCTTGGGGACGAAATGCCGGTAGCGAATCCAGCTGTGGTCATGTTCGCCATTTCCTTCGGCGCTCAGTTGAAACGATCGTTCAGCGATGTCTGCCACCCAACCGTTTTCGTCGTCGCTCCAGCCGGCGACACCGCTCCGCTCATCGCCCGTATCGCGCACGCTGGCCCAGCGCTGTGGCCAGCCGGCTTCGTGCAGTTTCACTTCAGGATAGTCGTTGTCATAGACAAGAATCTGAAGGAGCTTTTGTTTATCGGGATCATCTTTGCGAAGGATCTTCCATTTCCCGTCGACCTTACGATAAACGTCGCCCTGAATGATTTTCAGTGTTTCGCCAGGCAGACCGACGAGCCGTTTGATATAGCTGATTTTCGGGTCTTCCGGAAACTTGAATACGACGACGTCCCAGCGATCGGGGTCACCGAACTCAAACGGAAACTTGTTGACCAGGATGCGATCCCCACGAAAGGGCGCGAGGCGCTCAACTTCCTCGGCCGGCATTTCGTGTTTGCAATTCGGGCAAATGGCCGTTCGCATTCGCGCATGCAAGTACTCCCAGTCGTCGACCTCATAGCTCGCCCCAACCTGATACTTAAAGCGGCACTGGCTGCAATCGATGTCCTTGTGACGGCCCATAAGTGTGGGCGCCATCGACCCGGTCGGAATGACGAATGCCTCAGCCTCGAACGCGCGAAACAGAAACGCGAGGATGAACGCAACCAGAACCGATTCGGCCGTCTCACGGGTACTATTGGGGCGTCGTTGGAGCTTATTGGAAGCCTCTTGTTTTGCCCCGCCGTCCGTGTCGCGCGGCGTTCCTTTTTGAGCAGCCGTCGCGGCACTCGATTTCGAACTCGATTTTCCCATTGTCCTATTGTGTCTCTTCTCGACTGACAGTTTTGACTCGCCCGATCTCTATCATTCGCCGCCGGCTCGATCATCTTATGAAATCGAGCGGAATTTGCTCACGCGAGCGAGGAAACCTCAGGTTTTCTTCCGGGGTACACCACGGCGACCTGAAAGGAGGTCCTCGAATCGGCCCGAATGTCCGTCTGGCAGCAGGAAGAATGCCTCCCTTACGGGTTCAGCTGTGCTTTCCAGAGGCTGTTCGGGCCACTTTTTCCACAGGGCACTAGCGAATATAGCGAATCCGCGAAGCATCGGGAATGCGGATGTGAAATCTCTTTTCCCCGACCTGAACGACGCCCGGTTTGGAGGGCAAATGGACGACGAACGGCTTACCCAGAAACAACTGCCGATTCACGCCGATGTTGTCCCAACTCCGGCTATCAAGCGACACGGGGCTGTTGTCGCCGAGCACGAAGTATTCCTCATCGGGGACGATGTAAGCCGAGTCGGCACCCTTTCCCGTGTAAAAGACGTCCCGATAGAGCTTTAGCGAATCGACCCTCAACTGCAATCCGCGGGCCGCCAGACGCACCGGCACCCGTGTTGGTCTCACAGCACCGGTCTTCGACGTGATGATCCAAGGTGCGAAGTGTTCGTGCCCGTCGACGGCGACAAGAAGCTCGCGGTCCATCGACGAGACTTCCAGACGCATCGGTTTCCCGATGCGAATGCCGGGCAGCCGCGCGCTGCGCACCGAGCGCGTATCGCCGTCAACCGTCAGACTCAACTCGCGCGCGCCGAAATCGAGCGTGCAATCAAATGTCTGCAGACCATCGTTGAGTTGAACGACAAACAGGCCGGTTCCTGCGATCACATTCAGCTCGATATCGATCATCAGGTCGCGAACCGGGTGAGGGACAACCCAATTCTCGGGACGGTTGTAGCCGTAGTCGTCCGTGATGGGTGCGACGTGCGATGATTCATAGATGGCCTCAACGGCGCGCGTGAAGTCGTCACCCTCCGGTCGCGCCGACAGGCGGTCCCGCCATTGCGTCGAAAGTGCTCCGCGGCACGATAACGTGCCATTTTCGGCATCGTAATGCAACGGGCTGCCTTCCAGCGACCGCACCCCACCAGCGGGGGCTTTCAGGGTGACCTTCGTAGTGTGTTGGCCTCCGGCGCGAACCCAATGACGGTAACGCAACCAGTTCAACGGTTGCAGTTCGGAGTTTTGATCGGCTTCGAGGTCAGTAAACTCGAACCCGTTCCCTGCCGTCTTCCAGGCCGACGACTCATCCTGGGGAACCCAGCGAGGTTTCCAATTTTTTTCGCCGTCGGCCGGTCGATGGTCCTGATCGTACACCAGGATTCTCATCGCACGCTGAAGCTCCAAGCGTTTGCGGCAGATCGATCCATCGGCGTAGATGTCGCCGTCGATAATCTCCAATTTCTCACCCGGCAGACCGGCGATGCGTTTGACATACGCTTGTGTTGGTTTGTTTGGGTTGCGGAAGACGACGGTGTCCCACCGTCGGGGACGACGAAAGGAGTACGCATGCTTGTGGACTAACAGCTGGTCTCCCTGTGCAGGCGAAACGAAGCTAGCGTTGATCGCCGATTGGCCGCAATTCGGGCAACGTGCCAATACCTGGCTCGATTCGGGCGGCAAGGCATCAGCCTGTGCATCGGCCTGTGCATCGGCCTGCCGGCCCCGCTCGCGGGGCGGCTCGACCGCTGGCATAGGTGAATCCCCGTAGCTGGTGCCGAATGCAAACGCATAACGGCAGCTCGGGCAGGTGATGCGCTTGTGATAACCTAACAGACTGGGTGCCATCGAACCGGTCGAGATCATGTAGCCTTCGACCTGGAACGACCGAATGAGAATCACGGCAACCGCCAACAGCAGGATCGCATCGGCGAACTGTCTGAGCCCGCTGGAGCGCGATCTGCCTGCTGGAGCAGCTTTCGTTGTCGGAAGGTCGCCGGCAGATTCGATCATCGGCTTCGATGTTTCGGCAAACGGTGTCGGGTAGGGGAGGGTCGACTCGTCATCACGACGGATGGGCGAGCGTCAACCCGGACCAATTTTACACGGTTCGCTCTTGAAACGCGCCCAACAGGGATTTCCGAGCCGAATCAGTGATCGTTGGAAAAGGAGACACCCCAGGATACGTGCGGATCATGGTGGTGCCGACGCCGATGATGACGATGGTGGACGTGCCTGTGTGGGTGGTGAGGAACCCAGTGATCGTCGTAGTAGTGTTCCTCGACGATGACGGGAGGGGGCGTCTGTTGCACCACGGCGGGTGCAGCCGGTGTGCGTTGCATCGCCTGAATGACCTGCGAATCAACTCCGTTTGACTGTAGCTGGATCAGGTCGTTCGTTTGTAGCGGTTGGGCACATCCGTGAATGTTGACGTGGTTGACGATGACCTCTCGATCGACACCCGACTGCGTCATCAACACGACGTCTTGAACGGACACGGCACCCGCTGAAACGCGCCGCCCAAGCCTGGCTTCGATTTCGGCCCGATTCCGGGCGTCCATTTCATCCATGCTCGATCCGACGGCGGCACCGGTCATCGTCCCCACGCCGGCCCCAATCGCCGCGCCGGCCAGCGGGTTTCCGAGCGATTTGCCGACGATGGCGCCCAGCCCTGCTCCGGTCAATCCACCGAACAGAGCACCGCGATCGGCATGGTAGGGGGAATGGCAGCCGGAACCCAGCATCGTTGTCAGGATCATGCCGATGAGCAGACCCTGCTGGGATCTGTTGCTGCCATGCGGAGCGACGTTGCATCGACGTTCTCCCGTGCACCCTGTTTGGCATATTCCTTGGGGCCGCACACGTGTCGTCAGTGCAAGAGTGGAAATCATCATTTCTTGCCTCGTTTCACCGGCTCGTTTTCGAGGGAACGAATTCGTCGCGGACCCGTTGTAAGGTGCGCGATGTGAGCGGTGTTCTATCCGGTGGAAGCGTGGATGAAAGGACGACCGACGGCCGGCACTTGCACGGCCCTTGCCTTTCGCCTCGGCTCGATGGCTTCCTCGGAATGGGGGCCTGGGAATTGGTATTCGGGAGAGATGTCAGTTTGCCGATCCGGGCTGGTGCTCTGACCCTGCGATGAAGTGGGTCGTTTGACTCCGGCAACCGGACGACCTAGGGACGGGGATTATTCTTATCGAACCAGAACGGGTCAAGCCCCGTTTGGCGGCCGCCGCCGCGTGCCGAGCGATCGAATGGCACAACCATAAGCCTTGCTGGGCGTTACGCAAAAACAGTCACTGCGGGCCGACCGGTTGGCGTTCAGTCATCTTGGCCCGTTTCGAGCACGGCCAGGAACGCCTTCTGAGGAATTTCGACTTGTCCGAACTGTTTCATTCGCTTTTTGCCTTCGCGCTGCTTTGCCCAGAGCTTTCGCTTGCGGGTGATATCACCCCCATAGCACTTGGCGGTCACATTTTTTCGCAGCGCCGAGATTGTTTCTCGGGCGATGACGCGCGAGCCGATGGCGGCTTGCAGCGGAATTTCGAACATGTGCTTAGAGATCTCGCCTTTGAGCCGTTTGACGAGGCTCCGCCCCCGGCGTTCGGCGGTCGTGCGATGGACGATCGTCGAGAGGGCGTCGACGCGACTGTTTTTGACCAACACGTCGAGTTTGACGAGATCGGCGGGCTGAAAGCCGATGATCTCATAATCCATCGTTCCATAGCCGCGTGTTGCGCTTTTGAGTTTGTCGTGCATGTCGTACACGATTTCGGCCAGCGGCAGTTTGTAGACAATCTGCGCGCGCGTCGGGCCGAGGTACTCTGTGCTGACGTACTCGCCGCGTCGGTCTTCACACAGACCGATGGTGGTACCAATATTTTCCTCGGGAACGATGAATGTAATTCGAGCGACCGGTTCTCGAAACTCGTCGATCTCTCCGGCGTCAGGAACCATTTGCGGATTGTCGATCGTGAGCAGTTCGCCGTGCCGGGTGAGAATTTCGTATGTGACGTTGGGCGCCGTCTGGATCAGGTCGATGTTCTGCTCGCGTTCCAGACGCTGCTGGATGATTTCCATGTGCAACATGCCCAAGAAACCGCAGCGAAAACCAAAGCCCAGCGCGTCGCTCGTTTCCGGGACAAAGCTGAAACTGGCGTCGTTAAGCCCCAGCTTCTGCAACTCGTCACGCAGTCTCTCGAAGTCGGTCGCATCGGTCGGATACATGCCGCAGAAGACCATCTGCTGTGGTTGTTCATATCCCGGCAATGCTTCGGTCGGGGGATCGGCGGGATTTGCGACGGTATCGCCGACGTGGACTAAGCCGAGTTCCTTCACACCGGTCAAGATGTAACCCACTTGACCCGGCCCCAGATTCTCACAGGGCACCATTTTGGGCCGAAACTGACCTAATTCGCTCACTTCGTACTCAGTGCCCTGACGCATGAAGCGGATTTTTTGCCCTTTGGCCAGCGTTCCGTCAACGACGCGAACGTAGGTCATGACACCTCGAAACCCGTCGTACTTGCTGTCGAAGACCAGAGCCCGCAGCGGGGCATCCGGCCGACCGCTCGGCGCCGGCACCTGTTCGATGATCGCCTCGAAAATCTCATCGATTCCCAGCCCCAGCTTCGCACTCGCGCGCAGCGCCGCGTAGGGATCGAGGCCCAGAATTGTCTCAACCTCATCGAGAACTTCATCGACGCGCGTCACCGGCAAGTCGATCTTATTGACGACGGAGATGATCGACAGGTCGGCTTCGATGGCGGCGTAGGCGTTGGCCACCGTTTGCGCCTGTACTCCCTGAAACGCGTCGATGAGCAATAACGCCCCTTCGCAGGCAGCCAGGCTCCGCGAAACCTCATAGTGAAAATCAACGTGTCCGGGCGTGTCAATGAGGTTCAGCTCGTAGACCTGCCCCTTGTGCTCGTAGTGAATGGCCACGGTGCGGGCCTTGATGGTGATGCCCCGTTCCCGCTCGATGTCCAAGTCATCGAGAATCTGTTCCTTAAAGTCCCGCTCGGTGATGGCGCCCGTTTTGAGCAGGAGTTGGTCGGCCAGCGTGCTCTTACCGTGGTCGATGTGCGCCACGATTGAGAAATTGCGGATCAGTTGCGGGTCCATAAAGCGGGCTACATTTGCGGTTGAGGGATGAGAGGTAGCAGGACTGGTAGACGTCCCAGAACCCGGTTGTGGTGGAATTTGACCCTACAAATCAAGGGCACTCGTTGGCCATCAGAGGGTTTTGGGACCACTTCTAGTAGGCGGTCAGCTCTGTTCGTGTAGGTTCACAAGATCGAAGTCGAGCACAGGCGCCTCGTCCGCCTGTGCGGTGCTACCGATGTGAACCGACAAAACCAAAGTGGTGACACCACTAGCCGGGAGAGGCCAAATCGGCGGGCAGGACGGTCGGACCACGGGAAAACCAGCTCCCTGTCACAGGTTCTGTTTCGGGTCGCGATGTCGCAATTCCGCACGAAACCCTGCGGGATTCGCGCTCACCCAGTACGCACTCGACCCAATAATTGATCTTTGAAGCAACTCTAGTTTAGCGACTGCCAGAGACCCGGTCGAGTGAAGTACGAACTACGCTTGACCGGGCTTTCGATCTTTGCCACAACCAACCCGAACGGGGCAGCCCGCGGCCGCGCCGGTGTCGGACGGAATTGGCCGCTGATCGGCTGGTGTGATCGAACGCCTTTCGGGGTCACCTATTTGGGCTCGCCACGCACCGGCAGGCACCGTTTTTCCTTTTGCGGCGACCAGCTTCAGGGCGCCTCGTGCCTGATCACAAGGATTCTCATGGACGTTCACGAAACCGATCTTCCGGGTGTCTTGGTCATCGAGCCTCGCGTGTTTGACGACGGGCGCGGGTTTTTCAAGGAGACCTACAAGAAAGAGCGATACGCCAAAGCCGGCATCGCGGCGGAATTCGTCCAGGACAACTATTCGCGAAGTGTCGGGGGGACACTGCGTGGTTTGCACTTTCAGATCGAGCACGCACAGTCGAAGCTCGTGCAATGCCTGCGGGGCGAGATTTTCGACGTGGCCGTCGACGTGTGCCGTGATTCCCCGAATTTCGGCCGCTGGACGGGTGCAATTCTCAGCGAGTCCAACCATCGTCAGCTTTACGTTCCGGCGGGATTCGCGCACGGGTTCTGCGTGCTCAGCGAAATCGCCGAAATGTCCTACAAATGCGACGATTACTATTCGCCCGAACATGAACGAACGTTGCTCTGGAGCGACTCCGAACTGGGCATCGACTGGCCGCTGGACGGTGATCCCATTCTTTCTCAGAAGGACATCAACGGTCTTCGGCTGGCCGAGGTCGAATGCTACCTCACGGCACCGGGCTAAAGCGTGGCCACGATGATGCGGCGTTTTTTTCGCGCGGATGCCGCCGGCAATGCACGCAGACTCAGCGGCCGTCTATAATGACGACTGCCCGCAGATTGCGCCCCGGAAGCCATCTCAAAACCTGGTTGTGGTGGAATTGGACCCTACAAATACAGAGCACACGTCGCCCATCAGAGGGTTTTGGGACCGCTTCAAAAACGCCGTTCACGACAAAGTCGCCGCCCAGATGTACACACCGAGAATTGCCATCACCATCGGAGACGTCGCCGGGATCGGCCCGGAGGTCGCCCTGCGCGCCTGTGTCGATTCCGAGGTCCGCCAGCGCTGCCGGCCCACGCTCATCGGCCATCCCGAAGTCATCCGCCGTGCCGCCGCCAGTGCCGGAATCGAAGTCGAGGTCGATGAAGTGGACGACGTCGATGAACGGGTGCGACCGCGGCGTGTCGTCGCCTGCTGGAACCCGGCCGGCGATGACGTCCTCGGCGTCTCATCGGGCGCACTCGATGCAGCAGCGGGCCGGGCCGCGTATGATTACCTTGTCGCCGCGGCACGTGCCGCACTTGATGGACGGGCGGATGCGATCACGACGGCGCCTCTCAACAAGGTCGCTCTCGCCCAGGCCGGATTGGACTATCCTGGACACACCGAAATACTCGCTGAACTGTGCGGCGTCGAGCGATTCGCGATGATGCTCTTCCTTCCTGCCGGGCCTGGCGTCAAGTCAGCACACGGCTTGGGCGTGGCGCACGTGACGTTGCACACGGCCATCGCCAACGTGCCCGGCCTGCTGTCGAAAAGAGCCGTCGGCGAGAAGATCGAACTTCTGAACGACTTTATGAAACAGGTCGGATGCGACTCACCACGAATTGGTGTTTGCGCGCTGAATCCTCACGGGGGGGAACAAGGTCGATTCGGCGACGAGGAACAACGGATCATCGCGCCGGCCGTCGATGCGGCGCGTGACTCCGGCATCGACGCCAGCGGACCATGGCCGGCCGACACCCTGCTCAAACGGGCCATCGCCGGAGAGTTCGACGCGGTGGCCGCCATGTATCATGATCAGGGACACATTGCGATCAAGTTGATCGGCTTCGATTGCGCCGTGAACGTCACGCTTGGGCTTCCCATCGTGAGAACCAGTCCCAGCCACGGAACGGCATTTGACATCGCCGGCCGGGGCCTCGCGCGGGCCGACGGCATGCGTGAAGCTCTCAAAGTGGCAGCAAAGCTGTCGCTAGAACGGCATCCGCTGCCGGTGGCCGCAATGAGAAATGGTTCTGAAACCCTCTGATGCGTGACTCGCACCCTTTGTTTGCAGGGTCCGTTTCCGCTACAACCGAATTCCGGGGCGGATTCCAGCACGAAACGGCTCAATCACTTTTAGCGCACGCCCGTCTTCACCAACAACATTCCTTGAACTTGACTTCGATTTTCGCCCATGAATGCTCTGCCGTTGACAAAATCACCTTCTGCCGACACGACGTATTTGTATCTGGTTCGGCACGGCGCGACGGACGCCAATTTGATGCGACCGTATGTCCTACAGGGACGCGGTATCGATTTGCCTCTCAGCAAGGTCGGCCGGGAACAGGCTTCGGCACTCGGCCGCTATCTGGTCGGGCAACCGTTCTCCCGCGTTTACGCCAGCCCGATGAAGCGCGCCGTCGAAACGGGACGGAGCATTGCCTCGGGACGGGATCGAGATGTCGACACTGTCGATGGACTTCAGGAATGTGATGTCGGCCAGTGGGAGGGAATGGACTGGGATTCGGTGATGCAGCAGCACCCGGAACACTACCGAGCGTTCATGGACAACCCGGCCGACGTTCCCTATCTGGGCGGAGAATCGTATCGCGATGTTTTGCGGCGCGTGAAGGTCATCATTGGCAATCTGCTGATCCGTCATCGCGGAGAGACCATCGCCATCGTGGCGCACAACGTCGTCAACCGCACGTTCCTCGCCGACCTGCTCGGCCTCGAACTGCGAAAGGCGAAAGACCTCAAACAGTCGAACTGTTGTGTCAACGTCATCCGCTACCGGAACGGCGAGACGAGCCTGTTAACGATGAATTCCGTTTTTCATCTCGGTCCCCGGGGAAACCAGTGACGGTTCCCGGTGCGGTCGTGACCAGAATGCGTTAAGCGAAAGGGATCTCGGTGATGCTGCGCGGCGTGATCTTCGATCTCGATGGGACACTCGTCGATTCACAACTCGATTTTGATGCGATTCGCAGTGAGATGGCGCTTTCAGACGGCGAGCCGATTCTCGAATCAATCGACGCCATGCCGCCCGGCCCACAAAAGGACGATTGTCTGAAGGTCCTCTACCGTCACGAGCGCCGAGGAGCGGAGTTAGCGACGCTCATGCCCGGCGCGGGTGAGTTTCTGGCTCAGTTGGAACGGCTGGAATTGCTCAGGGGTCTGTTGACGCGCAACTCGCGGGCCTCGACCGACACCGTGCTGTCGAGGCTCAGCCTGCAGTTTTCGAGCGTTCTGACTCGGGAGCAGGCTCCCATTAAGCCTAGTCCGGCGGGGCTGTTGGCAATTTGCGAAGCCTGGCAGGTTTCCGTAGACGATGTGCTATTCTTCGGCGACTTTCACTTCGATCTGCAAGCGGGACGCAACGCGGGAATCCGCACCGTGCTGTACGCTCCGGGGAAATTACCGGGCTATTCTGAGCAGGCGGATTTCGTCATCCGCGACTTCTCCGAGGCTTTACCGCTGGTGCTCTCGATGAGCAAAACGGGGTAGCCCCGGTTTGGGTTCACCGCTAGAATTCCCGCCCGAACTGCGTAGCGAGCCACCGCTGCCCAAGGCATATCTCGAACGTTGGCTCACACGACCCGCCTGTGAAATTTCCTTTCCCGTTGATGCACGTCTTAGTTTCGATCTGAACAAGGATTGGGCCTGCCATGAGCAAGACGCTCAGACTCTCGATCATCGCGGTTTTCGTCGGCTTGATGTCGCTGCACGCACTTAACGTCGTACGCGCCCAACGACCGCCGGCCAACGCGCCGCGTCGCGCGCGGCCTCAGCCTCCGCCGCGCAATGCGAACCGCCCGCTTTCCCCCGAGATGCTCCAGTTGCTCAAAGATTGGGAACGGCATTCCGGGATGATCAAAAAACTAGAAGGTAAGCATCGCCGTTACGTTTATGACAAAATGTTCAAAGTCGAGAAACGGTCCTACGGCGAGTTTTATTACGAAGCCCCGGACAAGGGCCGGATCGACATTAGCGCCGTCAAAATACGAAAAGGCGCGGTATCGAAGATTATCGACAAGGACACAGGAAAACCCTATTCGCTTCAGGCCGACGCTCCCGAGGAGTGGATTTGCGACGGAGAGGGGATATGGCAGATCAACGTCGCCGAAAAGACGGCCGAGAACATCCCGATTCCGCCCGAGAGCCGGGGAAAGAACATCATGGAAGGCCCGTTGCCGTTCCTGTTCGGAATGCCGGCGAAGAAAGCACAGGCCCGCTATCACCTGGCGTTCAATCCTCGACAGCCCAAAGAGAAACGCAAGACGGAAATCTGGCTGATGATCAAGCCCAAGTTGCCGAGCGATGCCGCCAACTGGAGCAGCGCCAAGGTCGTGCTCGATCGCGCCACGTACCTTCCTAATGAAGTACAGATGGTTGACACGTCTGGCAACTTGATCACCGTCTACGTATTCTCGAAACGCAAAGTCAATCAAAACTCGATTCTGCCTTGGAACAATCCGTTCAAACCGAATCTGAGGGGCTATGCCATCCTGCCTCGCAACGGCGGTGCAGCGGAGCCCGGAAAAGGCAAGCCGATGCTACCCGTACTCATCGGAATGAATGGTCAGAAGGCGCAGTCGACACTCAAAAAGCTGGGATACAAAGTTGAGTTCGTTCGGGGCGTCCCGGCGGCGAATCCAACGCTGGAGTACGTCGTTTCCGCCCAGGTTCCCAGAGCAGGGACACCGTTCGCCAAAGGACAAACCGTTCGCGTGACGCTTTTCGATGTGTTTCCCAACTAAGCAGCCGCCAAGCCGGGAGCGAACGTGGTGAATTAGAAGCCGTTCGATGCGCTCCGATCTAGCCAAGTTGTGCTCAATGCACGCCGTTGTCTTCAGGCGGCAAGCCTCCCGCGCCGATCGTGCTTGATCGACCGATGCTCCGTCGATTACGCTGGTTGGCATCGTGAACGATCTCCCCCGCGAGAATCAGTCGGCTGCCGACGACGTCTGCTCGAAAAAGACGCCGACGGAAACGTCGCAGGCACATCCGGCCAAGCCCGCCGAAAAGCCCGAGGGCAGCGCTGTAGCGGACCACGACAAGATCGAAGCCGCGGCTAATAAATCGGCTACGCGGCGCCCACGTTATTGGCTCAGCGCGTCCGATCGTCTGTTCGTCGGCGTGCTGGCGGGCGCGGCCGTGTTGCTCATGTTGGTCCACTGGGTGCGACTGAGCGGATGGGGAACCGAGCCCGTCGAGATCGACCGGCACTCATTAAGAGAGTACAAGTATCGGATCGACATCAATTCGGTAGGCTGGATCGAATTCGCTCAACTCGAAGGGATCGGCCGTACGCGAGCCGAGCAGATTGTCGCTGACCGAAAACAGAACGGCCCGTTTCGCAGTCTTGACGACCTCGAACGCGTGCGGGGCATCGGTCCGAAGACACTCGCGAAACTGAAACCCTGGCTTGCGATCCGTCACCCCGATCCCATTGCGCGAGCTCCGGGCGAATAAGCGACGTGTGGCGCAATCGCGCGCTGATCGCTGGCAGGAGTCATTTCGGGGGGCCAACAACCTGCAGGTCGACCCCTTCCGTCTTCGGACCGAATTTTGCGCGTACGCCATATTTGTTCCGCACGGTGATCTGACCGGTGACGTCGAACAAGCCGTGAGGCGTATCGCCGGAGTCTTCGAATCGCACGGCCGGTCCGATGACGTCGTCGTAGACGTGACAGCGAACAAACTCGATTCCTCCGGGCCTTTCGGTGAAACTCGGCCGGCGCAATTCGATGAAAACGGGAGCCCGCGGGCCGCCAAACTCGCGGTGCCGGGATATCCAGCTGTTGCTCCATTTGCAATTGACGAAGCGGACTTTCACGCCGTCGGCCGATTTGTCGAACACCTTAGCTCCTTCCTTACCGGTGTTTTCGGATGTGCAATCGACGAACTCGACCAACCCGGTCGGTCCGCCATCTCGGACGGCGCCGACCGTCATGCCCGACCACCCGGATGTTTCGCGACCCTCAAAATCCTCCGGAGACATGCCCGCTGTTCCCATACGGGACAGGCAGTTCTCGAAACGGATCGAGACCGATTCGCTCTGTCGCGTAAGCGGCTTGAGGTACACCAAAATCGCGTGGCCGGAGTTGTCTTGAAACAGACATTTCCGCACGAGGCAGTTGACGAGGCGTTCGTCCGGGCTGTCGGGTTCGAAATCGATGCCCGCTTCGGGGGGAGTTCCTGCGGTCCCTACCAAAGTACTATTTTCGACGAGCAGGTTCTCTGCGCTGATCACGCTGATGCCCTGCCGATGGTTGTCACGACAGACGCAGTTTTTGATGACGACATCTTCACACCAACGGTTTTTTCCCGACGAGCCGATGTAGATTCCGTCGCCGCCGGAGCTCTCCACGCAAATTCCTTCGATGCGCACTCTCTGGCAGCCCATGATCCGAATGCCCATCCGCCATTCTGCTCTCTCGTAGGGCGGGTTCTGATAGTCCTGCTTCCACATTCGAAGTGTCGCGCCGTCTCCGCGGATCGTGACATCGGAGACGTCGTGTGCGGTGAAGAGAGAATCGCCCCCGCCACGAAACTCGCCCCGCTTCGCCAGCACCAGCACGCCCGGCTCGAAAACGAGCTCCAGATCGCCCCGGAGTTTGACGGGGCGGATGACCCAAGCCGCGCCCATGTAAGGAACGACGACCTTTCGCGCCCCGGAATCGATGGCTTGTTGAATGGCGTCGGTGGCGTCCTCAGGGTCGAATCCCCACCAGGCAGCGCTGGCCACCTGGCGCGCGCCCGAGAGAACCTCACCGATCGCTTCGGCGCTGGCTACGTGTTCGAGCACCGGTTCGTTAGCGCCGACGCCGCGTGGCCAAAGAATACAGACGGCGGCAACAAGAAAACCAACCCGGTTCAAGACCTGGATGAATGTGTTTCCCCCCCGAAGATCGCACGTCTGTGGTTTTCGTTCTGTGAATCGTTGTAACCGCATGGCGATGTCTTTCGTAATTGACGGTCGGCCGGGTGCGTCGTTCGGCCGCAGTGACTCATGCTGACCGTCGAGGCCTGGCCGACGCGCGAATTGACGTGGCAACTCTATCTTGTTACGCGGCTGATGCTTCTGTCAACGAATCCGACTACGGCCGAACGTTGGCGGGCTGCTCAGACCGTCGAAAACTGATTTCGGCAGATTCCCAGCAGTTGGTCGATGCAGTCGTCGGATCTTGGGGCGATCGGCTCGAACTTTCGTCTGGTGTCGCCGGAACGGCATTCAGCATGCTATAGTTTCGGCAGGCACGATCGCGGGCGGAATTGGACGAAATTACGTTCAAAGAAATTGAGACCACCGGTTTGAGGTATGGCATGAAACGAATCACGAATGTAATGTCCGTCGCCCTTGTCACAAGCTGTCTCGCCTGGGCACCGTCTAACAAGGTGAGCGCAGCGGAGCCGGCACAAGAGTCCTCGACCGTTGGTCCTGAAACGGCTGACATCGAACAGGTTCGCGGCAAGGCGATCGACTTCCTGCGCAACACTCAATCCGATGACGGGAGTTGGACAATCCCCACCGCGCCAGGCATTTCGGGGTTGGTGACTGTCTCCTTGTTGAACAGCGGCTTATCGGCGGCCGACCCGACCGTCGCCAAGGCGCTCAAACATCTTGAGACGTTCATCCAAGATGACGGCGGCATTTACTTCGAGGGCAGCACTCACCGCAACTACGAAACGTGCTTAGCCATGATGGCGTTTCATACGGCCAATGCCGACGGCCAATACGATGCGGTCATCGCCAATGCCCAGCGGTTCCTGCGAGGCTTGCAGTGGGATGAAGGCGAAGGGCTGGAGAGCTCAGATGCGGGTTTTGGTGGTATGGGGTATGGCAAGCATCAACGTCCCGATTTGTCGAATACGCAAATCGCCATCGAGGCACTCAGGTCAATCGGAGTGGATGCGGATGACCCGGCCATCCAAAAAGCGCTGGACTTCGTCTCGCGGACACAGAATCTTGAGACCGAGCACAACACAACGCCCTTTGCGTCCAAGGTCAACGACGGCGGTTTCTATTACACGCCGGCCGCCGGTGGGACGTCGCAGGCGGGCAAAACACCCAACGGCGGGCTTCGGTCGTATGGCTCGATGACGTACGCCGGTCTAAAGAGCATGATCTACGCGGGGTTGACCGTTGACGACCCGCGTGTGAAAGCCGCCCTGAGTTGGATCGAGCGATTCTACACCGTCAACGAAAACCCCGGGCTGGGCCGACAAGGGCTGTACTATTACTATCACACGTTCGCCAAGGCGCTTTCGATACTCGAACTCGACTACGTCGTCGATGCGAAAGGGGTCAAGCATGATTGGCGGAAAGACTTGACCAGCCAACTCGCCCGTCTTCAGAAGGGGAATGGCAGTTGGGTCAACAAAGCCGCGCGGTGGTACGAAGGCGATCCGAACCTGGCGACCGCGTACAGCTTAATGGCTCTCTCATACTGCGATCCCCAGCCGGCCACTGTCGAGACCCCAGCAAAGTAAGGTGGAGCAACGATTTACCCCTTGTTTGACAGCGTTTGCGACATGCCGTAAAATGCTGCGCAATGCTGTTCTATGCGTGCAAATGGTCGCACATAGGTCGCACAGCGGGGGTTGGCATCATGAAAACACGGTTCACCAAGACGGCGATTGCGGGTCTGTCGCCTGGGGAAAGTCGCTACTTCATCTACGACAGCGAGACTCCAAATTTAGCCGTCTGTGTCTCGCCCGCCGGTCGCAAAACGTTTTACCGATGCGGCAAGGTTCGCGGTCGAGCGATGCGGGTTCACCTGGGCGCGTGGCCGGCAATAACGGTTCAGGTCGCGCGAAAACTCACACTCAAGGTGAGCGCCGAAATTGCCAACGGCATCGACCCGCAGGCTGAAAAGCGAACGGCACGCAATGAGCCAACGCTTCGAGATCTGTTCGAGTGGTATCTTGAGCATCACGCAAAACCACACCTAAGCCCAAGAACATGGCAGGGTGACGAACAGCGTTTCAGGACATATCTGTCACAGTGGTCCACTCGACGCCTGTCACAAATCACGCGAACCGAAATCGTCAGCCTACACACTCGGCTAGGCGCAACAATCCCCGTGGGCGCGAACAAAGTCATCAATCTTTTGCGCGTCCTGTTTCGCCACGGCATTCGTATCGGTTGGTGCAAGGCGAATCCGGCGGCAGACATCAAGCGATTCAAGCAACAACCGCGAGAACGTTATTTGCAACCGGATGAACTGCCGAAATTCTTCGCGGCGCTTGAGCACGTCTCACCTCTCATTCGCGACTTTCTGCTCATGTGTCTGTTTAGCGGAGCGCGTCGAGGGAACGTGCAAGCGATGCGATGGGAGGACATCGACATTGACGCCGGCGTGTGGCAGATCCCAGCGGAACAGAGCAAGAGCAGAAGATCTATGCGGATCGTGCTGCCCGCCGCCGCAACGGAAATTCTGCAACGACGCGTTTCCGAGTCGTCTTCGGAATGGGTGTTCCCTGGACGCGGCAGCAAGACGGGCCATATCGCTGAGCCTAAACGCGGCTGGAATAGGGTGCGCGAACTTGCCGGAATCGGAGATGTGAGGCTCCACGACCTACGGCGCACGCTTGGCTCGTGGCAAGCGGCTGGCGGTTCGTCACTCGCCATCATTGGCAAGTCACTCGGACACAGCAACCCAAGTTCGACGGCCATCTACGCCCGACTGAATCTCGATCCCGTGCGCGAATCGGTCGAAAAAGCGACGGCTGCAATGCTCGATGCGGCATCTGACGGATTTTCCCGAAAGTAGTCTCTCCGCGCCTCACCGCCTCTCACTGCGCCTCACCGCGTTTTTCGCTTTCGCTCTACGGCTGCACGCACGCATTCCCGCTAGACGATCGCACATTTATTCGCATGATGCGGTCATCGCTAACAACGAAACCAAGCGAGCCGCAAACATGACAGCCGAAACCGAAAGCTTAATGACGCGAGAAGACTTGGCAAAATATTTGAACGTTTCCGTTCAGACCATCGCCCAGTGGAAACTCACCGGCCTCCGTAATCCTCCCGAGGCATTCCCTGGAGAAACTTTGATTCGCTATCGCCGTTCGGAAATCGACGAATGGATTGCGTCGCACAGAAAGGCAGCCGAGTAAATGCAACGCACCCTCTTCACCAACATCGGCACGTCGGACGCAGAGCACCTGCAACCGGCCCGCGCTCGATCGAGCGATCCGGTAACGTCGCACAGCGCGGCGGCGAAGGCGTGAAGGGTGAACGGATGGCGGTGGTATCGAAGACGAATTCAAACAATTCCGCCCGCCGCTTAACGGCGACACGCTGATCGGGTTGAGGAAAGACATCCTGTAGCACGACTTCCGTGATCGGCGAGGCGGTTGTAGAGATGGTTGCGCGAACGGTGTGAGTACGGCTACCGCCTGCCCGTGGCCCGAAGCAGAGGACGATCAGCGTCTCACCAACAAGTGGGGCGAATTGGAAGATGAATTACGGAACAAGTTGGAGCAGAGGGCGAATACGTGAGCATTGCGTCGGTACAAAAGCCCGCCGTCATTACCCCGTGCATCGATGCCATTCCGGCCGAGCTTCGCGAACGCCCGCACTGGGTCACCTGGAAGCTGGCATATCGCGAAAGCCAGTCGAAGCCGTGGACCAAACTCCCTCAGAACCCGAGGGGCGGAAGCGCAAGATCGAACGACTCGACAACATGGGGTACGCTCGATGAGGCTCGCGCCGCGTATGAATCAGGTGGGGTCGATGGCATCGGCTATATGTTCTCGGAATCGGACGATGTCCTTGGCGTCGATCTGGACAACTGCCGTGATGTCGAAACCGGCGAGCTTGACCCCGAGGCCAAGCGAATCGTCGATGCAATCGACTCGTACGCGGAGTTGAGCGTCAGCGGTAGCGGTGTCCATATCATCGCGCGCGGCACATTTCCCGGCCCTCGAAGGCGTAAGGGCAACGTGGAAATGTACTGGGATGTTCGATACTTCACGATGACGGGGCACGTACTCGCGGGATCGGCTGGCACGATCAACGAATGTCAGGCGGCGATCGACGATCTGTATCGTGCAACGTTCGGAGAAGACCAGGGGCAACTGACGGATTTAGCTTCCGATCACAATGAGCAGAAGTCAAAACAGAGATCCACTGAGTCTGTCACTGATGAGCCATCAGACCAACAAATTATCGGCGTCGCATCACGAGCGAAAAACGGCGCGAAGTTTCAGGCGTTGTGGAACGGCGAACTCAACGGGAATTCATCCCAGTCTGAGGCTGATCTGGCATTGTGCAACCATCTCGCATTCTACGTCGGTCCAGACGTGGCTCGAATTGATTCTCTATTCCGCCAGTCCGGTCTCATGCGCGACAAGTGGGAACGAGGAGATTACCGTTCATCGACGATACGGAGAGCGATCGAGGGCTGCACTGACTTCTACGACTGGGAACGAGTGAAGGCAAACGGTGGCGTGGGCACGTCATTTGTTCGCACCTACCATCGTACCGACATTGGCAACGCACAACGCCTGGTTGATGCACACGGTCACGACATCCGTTACTGCGCCCCATGGAAAAAGTGGCTTATTTGGGACGGCACACGATGGAAGACCGACGATATCGGAAGAGTCGTTCAACGCGCGAAGGCGACCGTCAAGGCAATGTGGGCGCAAGCGGTCAAAGCTGATGACGACGACGAACGGAAAACCCTCTTGAGGCACTGTGCGGCTTCAGAAAATGTGACGCGACTGTCTGCGATGATCCGACTTGCACAGGATGAGGTTCCAGTCGTCCCGTCTCAACTCGACCGGCAGACGTGGCTGCTGAATTGCCCGAATGGAACCGTTGACCTGCGAACCGGGAAGCTGCGGCCGCATCGCCGAGAAGATTTGATTACGGCCATATGCCCCACACCATTCAATTCCGACGCGGGCTCGTTCGAATTTGACCGTTTTCTTGAAAACGTTTTCGTCGACGGAGCGATCATCGCGTTCCTACAACGGTTTTTTGGTTACGCGCTGAGTGGTGACGTTCGCGAGCAGCAACTGTTGATCTTTCACGGTGGCGGCGCGAATGGAAAGTCAACGTTGCTCAATGCGGTTCTCGCTGCTTTCGGACCAGACTATTCGATGCAAGGCAACTCCGATTTGATGACGGCCAAGGCTATCGACAGTCATCCGACGGATCGCGCTGACCTGTTCGGAAAGCGGCTCGTGATCTGCTCCGAAACATCCGAAGGCCGGCGGATGAACGAAACGCTTATCAAGGAACTGACAGGTGGCGAACGTGTGCGAGCACGCCGGATGCGCGAAGATTTCTGGGAGTTTGCCCCTACTCACAAGCTCATTCTCTGCACGAACCACAAGCCAAGAGTTCGCGGCACCGATCACGCAATCTGGCGACGGATTAAGCTCGTTCCCTTCAATGTCAGATTTTGGGACGAGAGAGGCGGCGAGACAGGTCCGGACGAACTTCGTCAGGATAAAACGCTCCCGGCCAAGCTGGCCGCTGAAGCAAGCGGCATTCTCGCTTGGTGCGTTCGTGGATGTCTTGCGTGGCGACGTGAAGGGCTCGGCACGCCTCCAGTGGTGTCATCCGCAACCAAGAGTTACCGGACGGATGAGGACGTCATTGGGCGATTCATTGCCAGCGCGTGCATCGTTTCCGACGCCGCTCGCGTGAAGTTCGGTGACTTCTTCGACGCGCTCGAAAGGTGGTGCAATGACGGCGGCGACAACCGGCCGTCGAGGAAATCAACGGGGCAGTATCTTGAGTCCCACGGGTTCGAAAAACGGCAGTCGACAGGGACTTGGTATATCGGAGTCGGGTTAAAGGCGGAAAGACGGGATGACTAGGGGCGCGTTCAATCGGGGCAACCGCAACTTTAGTCGCGATCGCGACATTGCTGTAACACATTCGTACCACGAGGGTTGAAGCCAGTTAGTCGCGATAGGTGACGCATTTCCCTATTAACAGCTTTGATGCGCTTACGTAGCGCAAACCGGAAACACATCGACTATCGCGACTATCGCGACTAAATCGAGCGGTTGTGAAAAGCACCTGTGGGCAAAAAATGATGGCACTCAAACCGCCCAAACAAATGCCCGGGACGTCTAAGGCGTGTTTCAAGCGGTCGAGAAAAAATGGCCCCGGGGGGTGTTGCGGGTTTGCGCCCGGCAGATGCGGGAGGGGAGCCGTCGAGGTGGCCAGCATGAGCAGCAAACAACCAGCCTGCGCGGCATACGAGGGCACCGACGTCCGCCATCAACACGGCGACCGTTGGAAACGCAACGCCTGCGGTTGTCTCGTGCGTGTCGACAACCGTGGCAACGCAAACGACTACCTGAAACTCGGCAGCCCGAAGAAACGCAAGATCACTCGGACTCAAAGTCGTCCCGATGTCCCTCTTTCATCAGTTCAACCGCTTGGCTGCACGCCTCGCGCCACTCCCGTTCAATATTTTGGCTCCACAAATCACCATGAAGTTCACGAAAGGTCGTGAGCAGTGAGTCTTCGAACGCAGGATAATCGTCAACGTCGACACCGTACTGGTAATGTTTGTGGCCAAGCACTTTGAAATACCGCTCCATCGCCGGAAAGGGACGCAGATGCTGATTCACCATAGTTTCCAACGACATGACAACCATGACGCCCTGTCGCCTGCGGTCGACGCCGTCGAACAAACGTTCGAATTTCGGATGGTGCGCGAATAGATGTGCGTAGAAGTTTTTGATGAACCGAGGCTGCTCTTCGGTCAGGATAAGTTCCAGACTGTCTCTGATATCCATGACGTACCTCCGATGCGAATTGTACGAAATCCGTCACGGGAAATCATGCAGATTCTAGAACGAACGATTCAGAAACGGTCGTTTGGGTCCTCCGTGACCCCCCTACCGGGCGCGCGGGTTCCCCCATAGCACACTTCGTGTCCTAAGAAACTTTTTTCAAGCCACTTCGCCACCACCATACTTCGAAATCACGAAACCTCTTCGTTTCAAGGCTGAATCGAAATCCGACTATGACGCAGTGCGCGAAAAGGGTGTCACATGAGCAGCCGTCAGACAAATGATTGGGTCGCCACTTCGCTAAAGGGCGTTGCTGGGTTTTTCGACGTGTCGCCACGAACGGTGGCCGACTGGAAATCCCGAGGAATGCCCGGCCAGAATCGCCACTACCCGATCAATGAGATTGTTCAGTGGCGTCAGGAATACACACAGCGCCGACGGCAAGAAATCGCAGCCAGGCGCGGTGTCTGTTCCCAGTGTGGGCAGCCGCTCTCTCGCGGGCGCGTCGACTGAGTCATGCGGAATTGGTCCTTGACAACCTGACTTCTGAGGCGTGTAGTCCGTTAACGACAGGCGGCGCGCCCCCGACCGATGAAGGGTGCGAAATGTCAATTCATCCATTGTTGATGGCTGTGTTGTAAGCCTCTGCTCGCACGGGAATTCGGCACTTTGTTTTCCGAGACGGCAATTTGACACAGCGTGCAAACAACTTGCGTCGCCAAAAGGCGTTACGATGAGTGAACCGCTAATTGAACGTAATTTGGGACAGATTGACACCAACGGATCTGTTCGTCTCGTACGTTTTCGCCACGCTTGCCGGCGAAAACCTTGGCCCTCGGCCTCTCCATATTCTAAATTGGCAAATTGGCTCACTGTGTAAACGTGCAATTTTACGTGCGGCGTTTGTAGATCCCGTAACCACCAACACTTCGAGCGCGCCACAACGACACCCTTCAGCGTGCTGAGGAATTGCCCGTCTTTGATTGATGTGTTTTGAGCAGGTCTACGACTTTGGCGTGACCTTTTTGGGCCGCCAGTCCCTCGGCCGTCTTGCCCCGCTTGTTTTCGAATTTCACGTCGGCTCCGTTTTCTAACAGCACAGCGACGACATCCTTGTGGCCCATATAGGCAGCCCTGTGTAACGGCGTCCCGCCATTTTTATTCGCGATGTTGACGTCAACGCCTTTGGACAGAATCAGTTGGACAATCTCTTTGTGTCCCCTGCCCGCAGCGAAGTGCAAGAAGGAGTTCTTTTGTTTGTCGGAACTTTTCCTGTTGATCAATCCCGGACTGCGCTTCAAGAGCGCCTTGACACTTGATACGTCTCCTTCAGAGATGGCGTGAAACAACTGCCGGCTCACAGGGATGGAGTTTCGACTCACCGTTTTCGCGAATTCCGGTTTGCGGTGTATTTTTTCGAGCGGCGGCCGGTTGCCCGATGCGTGTTGCGGCGGACGGTTGGGGGATGCATTTTTCGTCCCGGCAATTTCCATTTCGTAGACGCCGACAGATTTGCCTTTGGTGTTCCGGACGAACACTCGAATGCCGTTGGCCGTCAACGGGTCGGGCAGGTTGATTGTGAAAACCGGGTGGACCGAGCCGAGGGGATGGCTGCCGAAAACCCGCTCCTTGGAGTCGCCCAGCCGTTTGCCGTCCACCCACACGGCGTTGGGACGGTAGCCCCAACCCATCTTCTCGCCCTTTCGTGAGTAAGAGGAAGAGTGCCGATTGCCGAAGACGTACATCAGGTCGACCCAATCATTCTCGATGGTATCAAACCGTTGGACGACAAAGTCGGTGATGCGGTCGTGGGACTGGCGGATGATGAGTTTGTGGATTGTCACGGGGCGTTCCCACCGGGCGGCCAACCAGGCGCCTCTCGCTGCGCCGTCGTGGGAGCTCCAGTGCGTAGCCGGGTTTCCGTCGAAGGCTTTCGCGGTGGCAAACTCTTCTCCCCGTCGATGACTGGACGCCGAATACTTCGCGCTCTTGACGAGATCGACCAACGGAACCGGTTTGCCGCGATTCGGCCTGGTTGTGTTGCGGGAAGGTCTTTGACCCTGAGGCCGGTCGGCATTCCGTTTTCCGGTCGTGGGTTTGTTGCGAACGGTTCGCGTTTTTGGTTTCGGAACCGAGAGGGGTTCGAGATCGGTTATGGCGATCACCACCGGCCCCTGTTGGCCCTGGTCACCAGCCATTCGTGTCAAATCTCCGGAGAAGAAGGGGTTATGGATGTTGTTGGGAAACTCGAACGAGAGCTTCCCCTTCGGTTCGCCGGTTCGGAGGTTCCAGACTTCGACGGCTTTTCCCATAAATTGCGGCAAGACGGCTGATTGTCCGTCGCGTGACAAATTGATCGATTTGTAGTCGGCGTCGGGCGTCAGGCTGACGGTTTTGACGAGTTCGTCGGACTCAATGTCCCACAACTGTAAGCCGCGATAGGTCAAGCCGGCGATCTGTTTCCCGTCAGCGAGAAACGCCAGTCCGTCTCGTGGACTGTCTTTTCCCAGGTCGATGGTTTTGACAACGTCACCCGTTTGGGAATTGCAGAGCAGCAGTTCGTTCGAGGTGGTTTTTCGGTTCGCCGACTTGACGACATGAGCGGCGATCCTGCTGCCGTCTGGTGAAATGGCGACAGCCGCCGAGTTGGAAACGGGCAACTTCCAGGTTTCCTTGCCGGTCGCCGCGTTCCAAAGGGCGGTCTGATAGCGGAGCGACTTGCCGTCTTTGGTGGGATGTTTGACGACTGCGACGATGCTGTTTCCATCGGGTGCGAGAATCAGTTTTTGCCATTCCCCATCTGCGACGGGCGCTTTCCAAGACTTTTTCGGCCGGCCAGCAGGCATGTTCCAGAACTTGATCAAACCATTCTTTTTGCTAGCGCTGGACAGAGTTGTTCCGTCGGACGAATAGGCGATCCAATCCACGCCTTCTTTGTGGCTGCCCAACGTCTTCTGTAGTCTTCCAGTGCCGGAGTTCCAGAGCACAACCTCTCCACCACCATGAAGTTTGCCCGTATCGCCGTCGCGAATGACGCCGGTCCCGCCCGCCACAGTTTTACCGTCGGGTGAGAAGGCGAAGCTGAAAAACCCGCCATGGTTGCTGGGACTTTGGAGTTTCACATTGCCGTCGCCTCCGCTCAGCGCGACGTTTTCGAATTGAAACTGCACGGCCACTGGTTGCGCCCGCTCATTCTCCTTGAGTTGCAGCGATCCTTCGACGGACGCGAGCTGGGTGGCGGTTTCGGACGGGGGTGCGTACATCATCGTAATTTTGAGAACACCCTCGTCTCGACTGAACGGATCGAGATCGACAAACTCGCGGGCCGGATCGCCGAATGAGAACTTGCTTTTGACCGGTTCGAGAACCTTGCCCTGGTCGTCCTTGAGCGGTTTGATCCGTAGGAAACCGTAGGCGGTCGCTTTTTCGGCCGCTTGGCCGGTCAATTCCAAAGTGACAAACAACGGATGTATGTCGTCTGGAACGAACAGGCCAAACGGTGCGTTGTATGAGAGCAAAATGTCCTTTTGTAGATCGTCTTTCCCATTCGGAGCGGCTGGCCGTGGTTGGGTGTTGTCGACCTCCTCAGGCTGTTCGATAGACTTTTCGGCAACATCGGTGGGAGTATTTGCACTATCGTCCGAACCGCCTTCCCCGACCGGCACTTCGAAGTCCCGCCCCGGCGTCCCAGAACCGGGCGGCTGGACCGAACTGAAATCTGGAGATTGTGGGAGTTGATCTGTGAAGGTGATTTCAGCGCCAGCATTGGGAACACCGAACGGCGGTTGAGACCAGACGTCGGCGATGGCCTGCGGGATCTTCGCCAACGTGGAACCTGCCGAACCGGGGACCGCAGCCCTGACCACGACCGTACTCTTGCTTTGTTCGGCGTTCACGTTGTCGATCACTGTCTCCGCGAGTTCGACCAATTCCATCCAGACCGGCGATGTGTCTTTTTCCGAATCGGCGAGTTCCTTCTTCGTCTCAGCTAGTTTCTGGCGACCTTCTTTGAGGGTCTCGTTGAGGACCACATCCAAATGTGTCTTGATCTGCTCAGACCAGTCTGAATCCAGGCAATCGAACTGAAGCTGGAAGTCGATGCCGTCGGTCAACGTCAGGCCGAAACTGAATCCCTTGAGCGCTTCCTGCAGGGCCTGTTCTAGATTCCTTTCGGCTTCGGAGGCATCGTCACGAGGAATCGGGCTCTGTTCGGCGAAAGCCGACCGGTCTTTGGGCACAAACGCGATCAGAAAGTCTTGGTCCAAGTTGATGAAGTCCAGATCAGGGCGAGTTTCGCCCTTGCTGCCGCGCTCGATGGCCGATTTCACATCCTTCTCCGGTCCGACCACAATTGTGTTGTCGTTCGGAAAGAAGACTCCTGCAGATTTGGGTCCGCCCTCACCCGGATTGGGAATGCGGTAATAGGTCTCTCCGGCGTGGGAGACCGTTTCTATCTTATCGATAGGGATCTCCTCCGCTTTCTCCGCATAGTCCACGAGCTTCTGTTTGTTGATCGCTTTGCTGGTGCGAATGACGATGATTCCCGGCAGATCATCGAAATCCGGTAAGGGAATGCTGGGCCCGCCTGCTAGCTCTTTCTTCTGCCGTGCCGATTGTTTTTGGCGCTCCGAGACTCCCGGAACACCGAAGATCACGCTTTCAACATCGGCGGGCTCCAGCCCGATCTTCTTCCGCATTTCGTCGATGTTCTGCTGAACCTCGGGTTTGTTGACCAAAGATTTCAGGATCGGAGCATTCAAAAAATCGGCGATGCGAATCGAAACGATCACTTCAGAATTGGGCGGTAAATAGGCGAGGTCGAGGCGGTCATCGATTCGGGGGCCCGACAGCGCACCAACGGCCAGCCAGACCAGCCCGACGAGCACCCCGATGCCCAGCAGACTACCGCCGGTGATCAGAGCCGGCTTTTGCCAACCGGGCGACTTGGAGCGCTTTACAGAACTCTTCGTTTTCGACTTCTTCAATGTAGAACGGCGACCCAAAACGGGCGACGGTGAATTGCCTCCGTTCCCCTCGGGTTCTCCGTAGTCCTCGTCAAACGAATCGACGTTGCCGACGAAGTCATCCTCGTCCTCTGACAGCGGCTTTACGACAAACGGTTGCTTGCACTTGGGACAGGGTAACTTCTTACCGATCGCTTTTCGGTTCTTGAGTTTCAACGTCACCTGGCAATGGGGACACTGGATAGATATGGCGATCGACATTTTCTTCTCCTCTATTTAGGCTGATGCGACTGCGGCAGATTCCACCTTGCAGCCTGCTTTGAATCAACGAATCGAATCACTCCCACTCACTTTGTTCGGCTCGGTTAGTTTTTTGACCAAACACTCTCCGGCAGCCGCCACAGCCGGGAGGCATTGTCGTCGATCACTTCAGTCTTTCCGGTGGCGACGTTCCAGGTTCGCCGCCTCGCGATTCCACCGACTAATACAGCGACTGGCTTCCAACTCGCCGGTGCCCGTTTCGCCGACGACTTTGAAGTAAATCTCCTCCGCAGCCGAGGCAAATGTGCCTCAGCGGTGAATTCCTCATCGGGCGCCTTGGCATAGACTTCGGCAGTTTGTCTTTGGCGAATTTTTTTAGATGTGGGCACGCGGAGGACTTCCTGACAGTGGGGACAGCGGACTTTCTCGCGAGCCGCTTTGTCCTTCACTCGCAGTTTGTGGTCGTTCGGGCATTTCACTGGAATTGACATCGGTCCCCCCCAGATTCATCGCAGACGAACCGGTTTCGCCTCGGCAGCACGATCGCACTGCCTGCGCGCCGGCATGATACCGCGCGAGTTCGTTACCGTCGGCGTCTTTCATCTTTCCGATCAGGATCAGGATGAAGTCGATCAGCGCCCAGAGGCCGCACCCGCCGAAAGTCACAAGTTTCAAGACACCCAGCCCCATGTAGCCGAGATAGAACCGGTCAGCACCCAACGGTCCCAAGAAGAACGACAACAGAGCCGCGACAACAAAACTCCGCTGGTTCATTTGAGTGAACTCCTCATTCAAGTGATTGGAATGTAAACGATGCCGCGCTAATCGTTCGTGTGACCCGACGGGGATGGCCGGTCGCCTGTTTCGCCGCCCGATAGGTTCACCTTGATGATCCGTTCCTCGACGGCGGTCACTTCGCCGAAGTCGATTTTCTTGGCAAAGGCTTCGACATCGCTGACCGGAGCGAGAGTAATCGTCATCGTGTCACCGGACGAAAAGTGAGACATCGAATGTCCCGACCCGTCGGTCATCGTATTGAGTTTCTCTTTGATCTGGTCCTGCTGCCCTGTGTCAGCGGTGCCGAAGACTTCGATCCTGACGGTCTTTTCCGGACCATAGCCCTTTTCCGGACCATAGCCCTTTTCCGGACCATAGCCGCAGGCGGATGCGAGCAGCACCGCGATGGCGAGAAGTGTGAGCGAAGTCGTCTGAAACATAGAATTCCTGGACATGGTTTCCCCTTCATCGTGTCGTCGCGTGTTTCCGTTCGTATCCGTCAAGGTTTCAAACCTGGATCTTCCGGTCCTTCGGTTGAAAGCTATCAACTCAATCGTCCCAAACACCCCACAATCGGACGGTCGAATCCCCGCCGGCTGTGGCCAGGGTTTTACCGTCGGGCGAAATCGCAACAGACCGCAAGGCGTGGGTGTGCTCGGTGAAGGTTACGTGTTCCAGCCCGGTTTCCACGTCCCACAGCCGCGCCGTAGTATCGTTTCCACCGGATGCCAACATAGTTCCATCGGGTGAGAAGACGACGACGTTCGTCTTCGCGGTGTGACCGCGAAAAGTCGCCCGTTCGCGGCAGGTGGCCAAGTCCCACAGTCTCAGCGTGGTGTCGACACTGACCGTGGCCAACGTCTTGCCGTCCGGCGAAAAGGCAAGGCCCCATACGACGGCCTGCAGCCCGTGTAGCTGTGCCTCCTCGTTTTCAGTCGAGACGTTCCACAGTCTGACGGTTCCGTCCCTGCTAGTTGTCGCGAGTGTTCTGCCGTCGGGCGAAAAGGCCAAGCGGTCCACCTGTGCCGTGTGTCCCGTCAAAACAGCCAACTCATTTCCCGTGCTCACATCCCATAACCTGGCGGTGCGGTCGTCGCTGCAGGAAGCCAATGTTTGACCATCAGGAGAAAACGCGGTGCACTTGACTCCACTTCTGTGTCCCTTCAGCACGCTTTGAACACGGTCTGTTGCGCGATTCCAAAGTCGGATGGTTCTGTCCGAACTTCCCGAGGCGAGTAGTTTACCGTTCGGCGAAAAGGCGACGGAGTGTACGCCCGAGTGGTGGCCCGTCAACGAAGTCGTCTCTTCGCCGGTCGCTCGGTCCCACAGCCTGACTGTTTTGTCGTCCCCGCCGGTCGCCAGCGTTTGGCCGTCTGGCGAAAAAGCGACCGTCCAAACTGTGCCGGTGTGTCCCCGGAGAATCAATCGCCGTTTGATGCTCTTCAGGTCCCATAGCCTAGCGCTCGCGTCGTAACTTCCTGTGGCGAGAAGCGTGCCGTCGGGAGAAACGGCCGTGGAAGAGATATGTTTGGTATGACCGAGCAACATCGCCGTTTGGCGCCCGGCCGAGACGTCCCAAACGGCAAGTGAATTGTTTCGACCACCTGAAATCAAAAACTCTCCGTCGCGCGAGACGGAGCAAGACCAGACGGCCCAATCGTTTGCGAGGGAGGTATGCCGTTCGCGCGCGGCGGCGACATCCCAAAACTTGACTAATGTGTCCCTGCTGGAAGTCGCCAGCGTCTCACCGTCCGCTGAAAAGGCCGCATCAGTGACATGGTCGGTGTGCCCTTGGAGCGTGGCTCGCAGTTGCCCCGAGGTTACGTCCCAAATTCTCGCGGTATGGTCATCGCATGCCGAGGCGAGCTTCGTACCGTCGGGCGAGAATACCAGGGTGTTGAGTTCACCGGCGTGGCCCTCAAGTCTCGTAAGGACGTTCCCAGTGGCAACATCCCACAACTTGACAATCCGGTCGAAACCACCCGTGGCCAACGTCTGCCCATCCGGAGAAAATGCAACCGCGCGCACGTGCCCTTTGTGTCCCGTGAGCGTGGCCGTGCGCCTACCGCTCGCCACGTCCCACAGAATCACGTTGCTGTCATCACCGGCTGAGACCATAAGTCTGCCGTCCGGAGAAAAAGCGGTCTCGTTGACTGCGTCCGTATGTCCCCGAAATTCTCGGTGCAACTCTCCGGTTTCGATGTTCCACAGTTTGACGCTGCCGTCATCGTTGCCGGTAACCAATGTTGCACCATCGGGAGAAAACTCTACGCTCAAGACAGAGCCGGCTTCACTCTCGATGATCACCCGACTCCGATGGCAATGATTCCATAAGTAGTGCCATCCGAAGCCGCGAAAGTCGTGCTGATTCGGCTGAGGTCTTTGTCTGTTCAACAGGTCCAGCACTGCACTGCCGTCACCACGTTCCCACGCCCTCTGAGCCAGGGTCATGTGCGCCACGTAGAGGTTTCTGCGGGCTGTCAACTCCCGCTCTTCGGCCAGGACCCGCTGGTGTTTGGCTATTTCACGTTGTCGTGCCTCTTGCTGCTGGGCCTCTTTGGCTGCTTGCCGTTGAAGCTCAGCCTGCCGACGCGCCGTGGCCTCTTTTGCGGCATTGCGCTTGGCTCTAACTTCGTTTTCTAAAGCGCGCCGCTCGTTGTCTCTGGCCGCGATCGCACTCTGATCGGCCAGTCCACGGGCAATCTTCTCGCGGCGAGCGCTTTCAAAGGAGAGTAGGGCAAACGAAGTGGAAACCACTGTACCCAACAGGAGAGAGAGGACGACGGCAGTCGTCAGACTCGCCACCGCCGGATTGCGACGGCACCAGCGCCATACACGAGCAGCACGTCCGATGGGGCGAGCCTGAATGGGACGACCGTCCAAATAGCGATTGAGCTCGTCGGCGAGCTCCGACGCAGAGCGATATCTCCGACGCCGATCTTTTTCGAGGCATTTCAAACAGATGGTTTCCAGATCTCGCGGCACGTTTTGGTTCAACTCGTGCGGCGAGATCGGTTCGCGCTCCATCACCTGCAGCAACGTGTCCAGTGGATTGTCGGCGTGGAACGGCGGGTGCCCAGTCAGACTTGTATAGAGAACCGCCCCCAACGCGTAGACGTCGGACGTCTCGCGAACTTGGTCAAGGCGTCCGGCCGCTTGCTCCGGTGGCATGAAGCTCGGTGTGCCGAGAATCTGACCGGTTTCGGTGAGGTGACTGTCTGACTGGACGCGCTTGGCCAGGCCGAAATCAGTGATACGCGGGTGCTTCTGTGCATCGAGCAAGATATTGGACGGCTTGAGATCTCGGTGGATCACGCCGTGCTCGTGAGCGAACTGAACAGCCTGGGCCACCGTTTGCACCAGCTCAGCCGCCTCACGAGGGGGGAGAGGTCCTTCGATCAGCTTTGTCGCGAGCGATTCGCCGTCGACGAAACCCATCGACAGGTAATGCTGCCCTTCAAACTCGCCGACTTCAAAGATCGGAACAATTCCCTGATGATCCAGATTGGCTGCCGCTTCCGCTTCGGTGTAGAACCGCTGAACATCCTCACGCGACGCAAATTGTCCCGTCAAAATCATCTTCAACGCGACGACGCGGTTCAGCTTCACCTGGCGCGCTTTGTAGACCACGCCCATTCCACCACAAGCGACCTCATCCAGCAGCTCATAGTCGCCGAAGTAACGAACTCTGGTCCCCACTGGTGGTGCACTCTGCCCGCGAATCGCTGCCTCACTCCGACTATCATTGGACAACGTTCCAGCCATATGTTCGGAATTAGCCTGATCGCCCGAAGCCGCATGGTTCAGCGTGGGTGCGACTGGCTCCTGGGGCACAGATGCATGGTGAGTCGGTCTCAGCGGTTGGGCGAACTTGTTCATCCGGTCATGATCAGCAAAGAACTCCCGCAACTCGTCGGCCAACTCCGGAAACTGTTGAAGTAGACTCGCGCGTTCCGGTGGATGACCGAGCTTAACGGCTTCCAAATAGTCAGCCACCACCTGACTGAAATGCTCTTGTCGCGATGAGTCCAAGCCCTCTGTCATCGATCACTCCAGTTTTTTCAGTACGCCGCGAAGCTTCTTTAGTGTTCGGTGTAAAAGACTCGCGACTGCCACCGGCGTACGATCAATCTGACCGGCAATCTCGGCCGGCGACAATCCCTGCCAGTAATGCATGAGAACAGCTTGCCGCTCCACGTCCGACAATGCTTCCACCGCGTCGGCCACCAACAACATGCGTTCATTCCGTTCTGCGCGTTGGCTGGGGGACGATTGATCTGCAGCCAGCCAGCCCTCCAAACGCACCGATGATTCTCCCAACGAGGCTTCCAACGAACGCTCGCGAGCAACATCTCGCATACCTCGGCCGAAATCGCGAATGGCGTGTGCCAGGTTTCGTGAGAGAATCTGTCGTAACCAACCCGCCATCTCTTCAGGCGTCGAACCCCGAAACTGATCGATGGCCCGATGGGCCTGTAACAGCGTCTGCTGAACCACATCTGAGTTGTCCAATTTCGCCTGAAGTTGCGGACCCAACTGCACTCGTGCCAGGAAGTGTAAGTACGATCGATACCGGTCGAGAGACGGAATATCGTCTTTTGAATTGGGGATCATCGAACCGTCATACTCTCTAGAGCCCAAACTCACTCAACTCATGCGGAATAAATCGGAAAATTTTGTCGCGCCGAGCAAAACGACATCTGAGCATGAGGATAACATGTGATGCGATGCAGGGCGAATTGCTGCAAACACGGAATAGCGATGATTCCGGCGCTGAATGGGTTCAGGTTGACACGCTCCAACTGACGCACACACTGACGCATCGAACTGATACTCAGTCCCTGGGAATGATTCTGTCCCCGTCCGAACGGCACTCGTCTCAAAAATCCGTGGAGCGTGACACACGCCGAAAAGCCACCGTATTTTGATCGGCGCGATCTGAGCCAGGTCAGTCCCACTCGACCATACGTTTCTCAGCGCTCGCTGAATGTTCCGAAAAACCTTCGCGCCGAGCAATCTGGCACCTTTTCCGTCGCCGCCACCGAAATCGGCAATTTCGTTGAGTCAAATACTAAAGGTTTTTTGATTTGGGCGCTGGCGGTTCGATGCACCCGGTCAATTTCACCGACGCAGGTTAACGCAACTTGTAAATTGCAGGCGGTGTGTCGGACCGACGCACGAAAAGTACTGCTTGATTCCTTCGCTCTCGATCGTCGAGAATGAAGGCGATTCTCGCCCAAGAGGAGCTCCGCACCTAGCCATGAGACATCAACCTCACAAATCTGGTTCGGACGGCGAGGATCGTCGGAAGGACTTGACCGAACATGAACGGCGCGGCCTGGAGGACCTCGGCGGGGGGGATCAGGCGAATTTCCGGGTTGAGGATGTGAAGATTATCCGGCGCCAAGGGGACGACTGCGACGCCATCGTGGACGTCGCCTACGACGAAATGGATTGGGGAACTGAGACTACTCACGGCGGGGGGAGATCAAGAATCGAGACCGTTCGTGAAACCGTCGCTTACTTTTCGCGGCCAAAATTGAAGACTCCCGCATTCACCACCGGGCAGATGGGCGGGTTCGTTGGGGGCGCGATGCGCAAACTAATGGGCTTCCTTAGTATGCCCACCGTCACCCTGCCGGCGCACCCCGAGTTCAATAAGCAATTCGCCGTCATGTCGTTTCAGCCCGAAGCGACGCAAAAACTGTTCACCCAACCGGTGGTCGATGCGATTTCCCGGCACAGTGAATTTGGCGTGCAAACCGCGACCGGTCGAATTACCGTTTCCCAGAAGGGCAAAACGGTACTGCCCTCCGACCGCCGAGCGTTCTACAGGTCAGCCCGCGAGACTGCCGATCGCATCGTCGAGTCCGCAGCGGCGCTCCCCGCGGAGACGCTGACCGACCGACAGCAAATGCTGCAGTCGATCCAAACGATGGACGGCTGGTTCGGAAGCCGACTTCGGGCAATTTTGGTGAGTACTCAGGAAGTGAACGACTTTCTGGCCCAGGCGCCGCCGCGAATTGCTCCGCACAACATCCAAAAATGTGCGTATGGCTGGAACGGATTCATAATGATTGTGGCGGCGGGATTCCTTCTGGTGGGCGTGTTCTTTGTTTACGTGATGATGATTGGCGGGTTCGGGGACCCGGGAGGGGCGCGCTTCGTTGTCCCCATTGCGCCGCTGCTGGCAGGCGTCGTACTGTTCTTTGTCGCCCGAGGAAGGTGGCGCCTCCGACGGATTCTCCGCTACGGGATTTGTGAGCAGGCGAAGGTGGTCAAGATCCTGGGCACGGGCATCTACGGGAATGGCGATCAAGGACATAACGTGACTTTTGAGACTGAATCCGGTCGTGTTGTGGTCGGGACGGGCAGCAGCCAGGCCTCGGACGCCCGTACCCTTCAAGAGCGCGGCGAGACGGTCCGACTGCTGGTCGATCCACAGAAACAGACCCGCGCACTTTGGATCGATAGTTTTGCCTTCGATGCGTACACGTGGGAACCTGCCGAACCGATCGCCCCGAACATGCACAGTGAAGCGTCATCTTCGGAAAGGAGAGCGATGCCAGCGCCTGAGGCTCCGATCGACCGGAACGCTGCTGTCCGCCGCTTGCAGATCCCCGCGACGGCGCTGATGGGGAGCGTTCTGCTGTTCGGCGCCATCGTGATCGGTATCGTGTGGGAGAAGCCGCCGGGTGACCCGCTGATCGCCTACATTGCCGCCGGTTTTGCTGTCGTGTCGGTTGTGCTGCAAACCGTTGTGGGAAACGTGTTCAATGCAATCCGACGCGCACCGCTGGACGCGCTCGCTGAAGCAGACGACGGCGAACGAGAGGAACTTTTGTCCCAAATCTACGGTCTGTTTCAGAACAGAATGATCGTCCAGATGGCTCTTCTGGAAACGGCGGCGTTTTTCTGCCTCGTGGCGTTGAAGATCAGCGTGCAGTGGTGGCTGACGGCGGCGGTTGTCGTCTTGCTGGCCGTCATGATGACGGTGTTTCCCACGCCCTCGAAATTTGACCGCTGGATGGAACAATAACGACGGACAGTCCCAGAAACTCGTGGTCCGTGATACGCGCCGAAAAACGACCGAATTGTCACAAAACGTTGCCCTTTAGGTTTTTGACACTTGCCGACTTTCGAACGATTTACGGCATTAAGGATCGCCCGGAGCTGCAGATGGTTTGGCCCCGAGAACCCGTGGCAGCATCAAGCGGATCAGCAAATGCTGACCTGGGCCGCAGTGACGTTCCTCTCGCGATATAAGCTCCGGCCCTGAGCATCTCGGCAAAGTCCTGAATGTGCCATTCCCAAACCCTCGATGGAGCGCGGCGTGGTTGCACGAACGAAAACAAGTTGTTTTGATACGACCTGCAGTCGTTGGAACGTCATGCGATCAACCGACGTATCGAGAATTCCGAGTCGCGGCGTCATTTCTGCGTATTTGCACATCACGAATCATCAGCTGCGGTTGCGGCTTTCGCCGCATAGTTGCTGACGCTTGAGAGCCGGAGAAAGACCATGAACGACCAAGCCGATCAAGCCGCGACTCAACCGAAAACGAAGTCTAAACGACGGCTTCTTAATTTCATTGCGCTATTCATTGCGCTCATCGCGATCCTGCTGGTTGGCGTGATTGCAACCGTCTCGTATATGAAAGCGAACGGGCAACCGTACTCGCAGGAGATCGACGAAGAACTGATTCCAACCTATTCGCAGGTCGCGCTGACACATACACACCAGCACGACGGCAGCTCGCTGCCGATGATAGGGTCGTGCATCATTGACATTGATGGCGATCGCGTCCCCGAGGTGTTTCTGGGTGGCGGCAAGGATCAGAAAGACGCGATCTTCCGGTATTCCGACGGCCAATTTGAAACTGTTGAAAATTGCGCCGGCGTCTCCAAGCAGATGCCGGACGCGACCTACGGTGCGGCAACAATCGACGTCGACAACGATGGCGATTCCGACCTGTTCGTCGCCCGCGACTCAGGCGTCACGCTGTACACGAACGACGGCGGCACGTTTGTAGGAAAACTGCTCGACATCCCCTTCGACGAAAAGTCAATTCCGCTGTCGTTTGCGTTTGCTGACCTGAATCGAGACGGCGCGGTCGACATGTATGTCGCGACTTACCTTCCGAAGGCAAAGATGGAAGGGATGAACATTTTCAACAAGAAGAATTATGGCTCCAACAGTCTGCTGCTGCTGAACAACGGTGACAACACGTTCAAAGACATCACGGACGACGCTGGGATGCGATACACACACAACACGTTTCAGGGAGTCTTTGTCGATATGGACGATGACATGGAACTGGATCTCGTCGTCGCTCACGACACCGGGCAGGTGAAGACGTGGAAGAATCTCGGCAACCTGAAGTTCAAGGACATGCCAAATCCGACCACCGATGTGTACGGATACCCGATGGGCGTAGCCGTGGCGGATTATGACAACGACGGTCGTGTGGATTTTTTCTTCTCGAACACCGGAGGAACCGCACCGCACTTTCTGGCGAAGGGCGACTTGCGTGACGATCAGGTCTTCGACGACCTGCTGATTTTCTTCCGCAACGACGGTGATTTCAAATTCACCAATATCAATACGGAAACGAAGACGGCCGAATACGAATTCTCGTGGGGTACTGTCTTCCACGACCTGAATCTCGACGGCCGTCAGGATCTGATTATTTCTCAAAACTTCATCGACTTCCCGCTGCACAAGTTATTCAAGCTGCCCGGTCGAGTTCTCATTCAGCGGTCGGACGGTACCTTCGCCGCAACGGAAGATCGGTCAGGTGTCGTCAATCGCCACTATGAAATCACAGCCCTGGTCGCCGACTTCAATCAGGATGGTTATCCGGACATGGTCCGAGCAAACCTTGCTGGCCCGGCCCTTGCCTTTATCAACGACGGCGGAAAGAACCATTTCCTGAAAGTTCGCCTTCCGGATGTAGCTTCCTCACTGGGAGCGAAGGTGACCGTTTCCATCGGCGGCGGCAAGACGCTGACCGACTGGCTTGTCGTCGGTGAAGGACTGGTTAGCGATCAGACTCACGTGCTGACGTTCGGTCTGGGCGACGAAACTCAATGTGAGCGCATTGACGTTCAATACATGGATGGTCGCACGCAGACGATCGAGAATCCCGCGATTGACACAATCATCGAAGTCGCCACGAACCAGGCTGAACCCACGGATCCCACGGACGACACAACTGGCGGTGCGAAATGAGTTTGCCCGCAACGACGCCAAACCCCGCTTCGCGCCGTGCCGTTCTTGTCGCGGGGCTGGCGGGGATTTTGGGATCGATTCTCGTGGGAGCCGCAGAGTTTTCTCTGCACTTCACGCCGTCACTGGACTACGGTGGGCCGGAGTATGAGTTTTTTCTCGGCACTTCGGCAGCCCGACTGACATTCGGCCACTTCGTGGCCATCTTTTCGGCACCGTTGTACTTCGTTGGGTACTGGCATCTTTTTCAGCGGCTAAAACCGGCGTCGGAAAAGGTGCGGCTGCTGCTGTTGGGACTAGGGTTCTACTCATTTGCGGTCGGGGCCGTCTGGATCGGTTCGCGAGTTTATCCCGCCATTCTCATTCAAGCGCGAGAAGCTGCTGCCAACGATGCCGCACGAGACCAAATCGTGGCCTTGTTGAGCCAGGCGAGCTTTTATAACGAAACCATTCTGATCGGCCTGCGGATTGGTGTGCTGGCTCTCTCCGGAATATTTGTTTGGCTGGTTGCATCCGGAAAAACCAGCTACCCACGCTGGTTCGCGGCCCTGAATCCAATCCTGCTGGTACTGACGTGCTTCCTGATCTACTTCCTTGTCCCTGCGATTGGCGGGTATCTGATGCCAATCGCCATGAACGTCGCACACTTCATTCTGTTTGGTGTTTCGACCTGGCTGTTAATCCGTGAAAGGAGAACGCCATGATGGCTATCCGTCTGGCTGTCTTCGGTCTTGTGGGATTCGGCTTCTACTCCAGCGCACGGCTTGCGTGGCGTCAGTGGGCAACCGGAGAAGCCTGCCCGGTCGTGGGCTCCGTCCCGGCTTGCTACGTCGCGTTTGCCGGATATCTGGCCATGGCCATCGGACTTTTACTCGCAGCACGCTGGAACTTTTCGTCGGCGACTTTCGTGTTTTATGCCGGACTTGGCGTTGCCGGCGGGCTTGCATTGATCGGCTCGGCACTTGAACTTATCAAAGGCAACGTATGCCCGCTCGCGGGCAGCATTCCCATGTGCTACATCTCACTCACCATGAGCATTTTGATCGGCGGACTGTTCTGGAGTTTGACGCGGGAGGCACGAATCAAAATCAGTGAAGCCCCGTCTTCGTCTACCCAGCTCGCCTCTAAAACCCGCGTGGACTAATGACGTTATGAAGCTCACCATCCGTCTCGTTCATGGTGGTGACAACGTTATCGGCAACTATCGGCCGCTTCCGCCTCTCAATCCAACGTGCAGCGTCATCCTGCGATGGCAAACCACCAACGGATGCTGTAGAACCGAAAAACGGAAAATAACCATTCTGGTGGGACCATTTGTGCCAAGAACCCGTCACGCGTGACACGTGCCGAATTTCGACCCTGTTTCTGACACAACACCGAGACCAGTCCCAAGAACTCATGCCTTTTATGACGCGCGTTTGGCGAGTCGGGAAGTCACACCTTTTGTGACACTGCCGACCAACATGACAGACGCCGTCTGCTCACTCCGCTGGGTGGTCCATCAACCCAACGTTTGATAAAACGGCTGAAGCGAACACGAGCGGTGGGCGCGCCTTTCCGACCCACGAAGCGACTTAACCAACGCTACTGAGAATACTAGCAGATTCATACCGTGACCGAACCGGCAGCAGATTCAGATCCTGCTGCTCGGCCGTGGCAAGCCAATCGTCGCTTTCGTGCGCCAATTGCGAATCTTGCAGTCCGGGACGCCCACGAACTGCTTCCCAAGCGTCTAGGTCTGGCGCCTTCGTCAGCATGGCCTTGAACAACATGCTGATCGCACCAAGCTTGCTGCCCTTCTTGAATCCTGGCCACACGAATTCCGGGTGCTCGAAGTAACGTTGTGCGATAACTTCAAAATCCTCAGCGGGCCGCCCGCAAACCTGTTCGACGTGGTCGGTTGGTGCGCCAACTGCATACGCGCCGGAACGAAGTTCTTCCGCATAATGGCGGAACTGCGCGATCGCCCATGGCGCGAAACCCAGCGCCTTGGCCACCTTGGTGAACATGCGCGTCGATACGTCTTGGTAACGGATGCGGCGATCGAGTACTCGTCCCATCGCCTCGGCACAGTCCTGAGGCGAAATCAGCTTCGGGCCGGTCGGACGATACCTGTTCCCGATGTGCTGATCGGGCTCCGCCAGAACATGCGCCGCAACTGCCGCGATATCCTCGTTTGAGGGTGGTGCGTTCAGGCCGTTGCCGAATGGCAGCATCAGCGTGCCGAGGTGTGCGACGGCGGGAATTCCGAAGAAATACGGAAACGCAAAAAGCCCTGGGTTGACATGAATCACATCGACTGTTGGCATCCAGCGGGCAATGTTCTGCGCCATCCACAGCTCGCGAGTGAAGATCGACGGGTGAGTCGCGTGGGGATTCCAAGCGCTCATCAGCGCCACGACCTCAAGCTTCGCTTCCTCGGCGGCTAGTGCGAAGAGCAGTGTGCCATGCAAGACATTTGCGGCGAATGGCGGACAGTGGTACGCGCGTTGGACTCCGACAAGTGCCTTGCGAAGATCGCGAAAGTCAAACAAATCGCCGACAAAGATCTCCGCACCAGCGTTCCGCAGCGCGTTGCTGCGGGCATCACGCCGTCTCACGAACGCTCGTACAGAAAAACCCATTTTCAATAACTGTTTAACGGCCGGGGCACCGGTATGTCCGGCGGCTGACGTCACGAGGATTTTGGGCTTGGTCATGGTTAGGTTCTCCAAATTAAAGAGTGCCATGCAAGGTAACGCGAAATACGAAAATGGTGACTCGTGGCGATTCTCATGGCTTCGCCAACGATTCGTGCAGACGTACGGGTGGAATCACTTGATTCATTCGACCGCTCTTCACGTTGTAAAGATGAGCCGATACGACGAGTGCATCGGGAATGAGATTGGACCGCCGCAAGCGATCAACGTCATCGATCAGGCTCTGGTTGTGGTCGGCGATGCCGAACGACTCAACGACCGGCAAGTCGACTCCCGAGCGCTGACTGATCGCGTGTTGAGCTTGTGGACTGGCGAGTCTCTCCAGGCCGCAGTCTGAATGATGAATGATCGCCAGCGAAAACTCAGGCGGTTGACCATCGGTTACCTGATTTGCAATCGCAAACAGAATTGCCAATTCACGCTCGACCGCTTCGGTCACTCGCCCACCGGGATTACGCAAGACAACCGCGTCGCCCAGCTTGAGGTCCAGAAAGTGAGCCGGATCGACTCGCGCATCGATGCAAGTCAAGATGACGGTCGACAATCGAGGCCGGATGGCAAGATCAGCCTGATCAAAACCGACCGCGAATCTGTGATTTCGATCGTAAAGGGAGTTGATTTCGGACATGGCTCGCTCCTTGAAAGGGTGAAAACTGCGACTTTCACCCTTAACGGCGCGAGTTCAGAACTCCCAATGGGAGGCACGGTCGTCAAAGTTCCCAATCGACCGCGTATTCCGGCGAGTATTGGCAGAAAACGCCGGTGCGAACGGAATTTGCGAGATGTTGCCCCAGCCGGGGATGCGCGGCTGCGATTTTCTTGATGGCGCTGCGGATGCGCCATCTGACCGTTGATCTTGCTCGTTCGGCGGGGTCGCCGATCTTTCGCGAACGACCGCCCAGGCCCGTCGCCTTGGCCAGTTCGTCGATCACGGCATCGAGTTCGGCGCGAGAGCGGTCGGCCGCTGCGGCGTCGTTGTCAGTTGTGGCACGCTCAAGTTCGGACTGCAATTCTTGGATGCGGCAGCGATATTCGCGCCGAGCCCGTGGATCCAGCATCTCGTCTTGTGATCCGCTGGTCGGAACGGCTCCCAAAAGTTCGATGCAGTGGACTGGTTCATGCGGCCGCGCGAGGAGCCGCGCGATGTCGTGGAAGCCCTTGACTTCGACGAGTTGGGCTCCGGCGCGCTCGTAGGCAATCGACCAGACATCACCCTCTTTGACGAATGAGTTGCCGGGGGGCCGAGGAATCTCGGCCGGACGAACCATCTTGCTGGGGCGCGAATTGACCGCGTCCTCGACGTCGATCTCGACAAGGCCGGCCTGTCGAAGAGCATCTGGCATCAAGTGAGAATGCTCGACATGCCGAAAGGGTTCGACTTGGACCACCCATCGAACGGCCTCGCCCGGCGCAGGCTCTCGGCCAAAAGCGATCTTTCGGCGGTAGAGATCCTCAAACAGTTCGTATTCGTGCCGTGCGCGCTCCATGTCTCCCAGCATCGCGGCGCAGGCGGCTCGGTACGCGCCGAAGTTAACAATCGCGTCGCCGGCTTTGGCAAGATACGCCGACGCCTCATCGATTCTGCCGAGACCGCAGAGATTCAAGCCGACTATCCCAAAATACCACTCACTGTGCAGTGGATTTAGCCGAATCGCCCGCGTTGCCAACTGATATCCTTCCTCAGCATCACCGCCGAAGCCCTTTACAATGGCAAGTTGAATCAGCACATTCGCGTCGTTCGGATTGAGTGCCAGCGCGCGCGCCGCGTATTGGTCAGCCCGCTCATGCTGGTGACGATGACGAGTCACCCGCGCCAATACGGCTTGCACCATCGCATCGCAATCGTCAAGTTCCGCCGCCTTCACCGCGTAATCAAATGCATTGCTCTCGCTCTCGTCCCACAAGTGAAATGTGTTACACGTCCACTCGTTGTAATGCGACAGCGAAAGCCCCGTGTAAGCAGGAGCATATTCTGGGTCAATTTCCAATGCCTGCTTGAAAAACTTCCGCGCTTCCTCATCGTCTTCCAGCGTCCCGCGCTTCAAGCAATCCATGCCTTGCAGCCAACACTCGTAAACCGGCAGCTTGTCAGGCAACCTGTGGCGTGCTCGCTCCAGCCGCGCGTCATCAAGGCGTACCGCAAGTTTTCCGGCCACCGTCGCCGTAATCTCATCCTGGATCGCGAACACTTCATTCAGCGGCGCATCGAATCGTTCGGCCCACACGGTTTCATGGCCAGCCACTCGTATTAGCTGCACACTCACACGAATCTCCGACCCACCGCGCCGCACGCTGCCCTCCAGGACGTATTGCAGATCCCATTCACGCGCGACATCGTTGACAGACCGATCGGACCGGTCCAAACCAAATGTGCTCTGGCTCGCCAAAACCCGTAACGATGGAAAACGGGTAAGATCCGCAATTAGATTTTCAACAAATCCATTGGCAAAAAACTCCAGATCAGGTTCCGGAGACAGATTCCTGAACGGCATCACAGCGATCGATACTGAGTCGTCCATGTCCTGCAATGTCAAGTCCCAGTGCATGAGGATGCGATTGTGGTTCAATTGGCAGAAACCATAACGAAGGCTTCCATGTTATGCTTCGATATCGATAACCACCTGTCCGATTTTAGCCCCGGTTTCCACATAGCGGTGTGCCTCGGCCACTTCTTCCAGCGGATAGCTTCGGTCGATCACGGCCTTCAGCGTTCCTGCTTCGATGAGCTCCGCGACGTACTCAAGGTCCTCTGTCCTGTCCTTGGAAAATGCGAAAGAGACCTTCTTATCGGTGAAGAGTGAGGTCAAGGGCGCACGCAACATTTGCAAGAACTTTGGATTTGCAAGCACGAGGCGGCCGTTGCGATTCAGCGAACGGATGCAACGCGAGTAGGAAGCCTTTCCCGCCACCTCAAGGATCACGTCATATCGCACACCGTTTTTGGTGAAATCTTCCTGCGTGTAATCAATCACGTGATCGGCACCAAGCGCCCGCATCGCGTCGAGCTTTTCGGTGCTGTCCACTCCGGTCACTTCGGCCCCGAAGTGCTTCGCGAGCTGCACTGCATAGGTGCCGAAGCATCCGGCAGCGCCATTGATCAGTACTTTCTCTCCGGGTTGGATATTGCCTTTTCGCAGGTAATGCAACGCGTTCAGTCCGCCCACGCTAATGGTGGCGGCCTCTGCATGGCTTATGCCGGCAGGCTTGATGGCCATCGCTGAGGTGGTGCGCTGGCAACGATACTCCGCATAGGTGCCAAAGCGAGGCCCAGTGCCGGCAAAAACGGGGTCGCCCGCTTTGAATTGTGTGACGGCCTTGCCAACCGACTCAGCCACACCGGAAAACTCCATGCCGATGATCGGTCGTTTCGGTTTGAGGATGCCCATGTACAAGCGCAAGGGAATCCAGACCCAGAAGGGAAATTTGAAGCTGCGAAGCTCGCAGTCACCCGGTGTTACAGTTGCTGCATGGATACGGATCAGCACCTCGTCATCCTTGGGCGTGGGCTTTTCCAGCGTTCGCAATTCAAGGACATCGGGCGCACCGTATTTACTGAAGCAGATGGCTTTCATGCAAGATGGCTTCCCGTGGTGGGAGGTGGTCGCTGTACTCATTTGTTCCGTTGTTCATGGGCGCGGAATCAACGAGTGCGTCAACAATTGGCCTGGCGAAGTTGCGCACCAATGCACCGCGCAGTCTACGTCTTCCTTGCGACGACGAAACAGTCTGGCAAGCGAGACAATCTCTCAGACTTAACAACATCAAATCCGCCACCGGCTATCAACCTTTCCAGCTCAGCTGTTCTAAAAAACTTCATGGCTGGAACGAGGCCCAACTTAGTCACAAAAAGAGCGACCGTACCCAGGAGCGTCCTTCTCTCAGCCAAGCAAGCGGTCGAGGAAATGAACAGACCACCGGGTTTTAGAAGTCCGGATATTCTACGGGACACTTCCTCCACGTCCTCAACGTAGTGAAGAACATTAAAGGCCACGACCACGCTAAACGAGCCGCTTTCGTATCTATCATCGTATATGTCCGAATGCGCGAATTCGATGTTGTTGAGCCCGCGTTGATCCGCCTCCAAGTTCGCGACATCAATCATCCCGGCCGATATATCAATAGCGTGGACGGAGGCCACCCGTTCGGCGATTCTTGTCGTCAGTGACCCTGGCCCACATCCGTAGTCAAGAACGACATCCTCACTGTTTAGATACTTTTGGGTGGCCTCAACCGTCTTGAGAGAAGTTTGGCCAAGTTCTTTCAGTGGCCTCTTGGACCAACTTGACACCCTGTCCCAAAACTTTTCCGACTTGTCCATTTCGAATCGCCCCGGGTTTGCAGAGGCTCGGTTAGTTGAGTCCGGCCGCAGCGGCCGGAGTTGCGAAGGGTTCATCCGGACCGTTCGCTCTCTCATCTCGGGCGGATTTTGGTTCTTTCTTGGCATCGCCGCTCTCTCCGGCAGCGAGCACCAAGCTCCAATGGGTGGTTGCAAAATTGCCTGCGGTTTCTGCTTCCTGGTCGTTGAATTCCATAAGCTGCATTGTACAACCGCACAGCGCGACGACCAGCACTCGCAGAAAACTCATAATTCGTTTATCGGACACGTCAGAAAACGACCCCCTTTTTGGCACACGCCGTTGATGGGCGCGAACTTGGATGGACTACGTTGGGTCTAGTGGGTAGACGCACATCAAGACTGGCAACAGAGGAATTCCGTGATCTCTTCTTCCGACGGCGCTCGCCTTGTCGGATACGCTCGGGTTAGCACGGAGGGGCAAGATCTCGCAATGCAAATCGATGCCTTGCAGAAGTACGGCGTCGCCAAGGAGTTGATCTTCATCGACAAAGCATCGGGCGCAAAGCATCAACGACCGGGACTCGACGCCTGCCTCAAAGAGCTTGGCGACGGCGACGTCCTGCTCGTGTGGCGGCTCGATCGTCTGGGACGATCGGTTCGGCATCTGGTCACCCTCATCGATCAACTCCGTGACAGGAACGTCGGCTTTCGCTCAGTGTGCGATGGAGCCATCGACACGACAACTCCCTCGGGAGAGCTCATCTTCCACGTCTTCTCTGCGCTTGCCCAATTCGAGCGGCGACTGATTCAGGAAAGAACCAACGCTGGGTTGGCTGTCGCACGTGCCCGTGGACGGCATGGTGGAAGGCCCAAGATGTCCGTTGACGCCGCGAAGGTCCGTCTCACCAAGAAGCTTCACCGGGACAAGACGCTGTTGATCGATGAGATCTGCGGGACATTGAAGATCTCGCGATCGACGTACTACCGGTACGTTCGCATGTAGTGTGCTGAGAACTCAACCGAATTCTGGCATTTGGATTCTGTGCCAGATTCCCGTACGTTTTGTCGGAATTCGGCCGCCGCGACAAAATCGGCCAGGATTGCCTGCCAGCGCGCCCGATCAAAGGAACGGTAATTCGGGACAGCGGAGTCAGCGATTTCCCCGGTTGAGTATCTGGTGAATGAATCGACTACCATAGTACGATAAGCGGCATATTGGACGGTTAGTTGCCATTGCAGTTCGACTCCAGAACAAGGATCGAAAGACATGCGCGTCGATCGAATTGTAGTTGGTTTGATGGCGACAGGCCTTGTGTTGACGATCTTCGGCTGCTCCCGGCCGGCAGCGGAGCCCACTTCGGCCCCCAATCATGCCGCTCAGTCACTACAAAATCCGCCGATCAACAGTCGTGTTGACACATCCGTTGCCTCTCCCGAAAAGGATGCGAACGTACAGGATCCGCCGAGGCAGGCGGGCATCGGTGTTGGGTTGCGAATCGAAGATGGGAAAGTGTTTGTCTTCAAAGTGCTGCCCGACACACCGGCCGCTCGAAGTCACGCGATCAAGCCGAACGACCAGATCGTTGCTGTCGCCGAGGGTAATGAGAAACCAGTCGATGTCACCGGAACAAAGGATGTCGCAAGGGTCGTCGGAATGATTCGTGGCCCCATAGGTACGGTCGTTCGCTTAACGATCATTTCGGAGGAAAAAGGTGAAGCGGACCGACTGGTCGTCAGTCTCATCCGAGGTAGTATCAAAGAGATAGACTTATTCATTGATGGCCGACTACTTCCCTTGGGTGCGAAAGCTCCGAATTTCACGTTTGCTCAACTCGCTGGCGTGGGTGAAACAGAGTTGTCACAACTTGCGGGCCGCATTGTGGTCGTCGAGTTCTGGGCTTCTTGGTGCGGACCTTGCATCATGGCCATTGACGAGTTGGTATCACTTCAAGCGCAACATCCGGAATGGAAGGGCCACGTAGAACTACTCGCGGTTGCCGTCGACGAAAAAAAGGAAGACGCCGTTACGCTTTTCAACAAAATGCACTGGCCCAATGTCTCGACCGTCTGGGCGGGGCCTGACGTCCTTAGGTCATATCGAGTAGCCGGCTTACCGACAGTGTTCGTGATCGACCAGAAGGGAAACGTCGCAGCCGTCGACCACCGTTTGGATGTTCACGCAGTAATCAAACGGTTGCTGCAACGCTCGAAGGAGTAGACAGGCAGTCGGTGACAGACTATGTCATCAAACCGACCCAATTACGGCACGACTCAGCGAGTGCCGTAAAACGTCTCTCGCGAGCAATTCGGGACTGCTGAGTCGGTGGCGGTCAGATTCCGTCCTTTCGGTGA
>Ga0315336_1000881_pt1 | contig 68244 bp, 53 predicted proteins | sample ASW5metaG_FD_204512 | JGI IMG/M metagenome (GOLD analysis project Ga0315336, IMG submission 204512) | Ammonia-oxidizing marine archaeal communities from Monterey Bay, California, United States - ASW #5 | ecosystem: Environmental > Aquatic > Marine > Intertidal zone | place: USA: California... | reverse complement strand
CTTTCTCGAGCCGTACCTCTCGCGCAATCCGGCTGAATTATGGCGACGCTGGCACATCACGCTTTCAACCTGGCTGCGCGACTACCTCTACATCGCCCTCGGTGGCAATCGCCGCGGTAGCGGGCGCACCTACGTAAATCTTTTTCTGACGATGCTTCTCGGCGGACTCTGGCACGGCGCTGCTTGGACGTTCGTCGTGTGGGGTGGCCTGCACGGCCTGCTGCTCGTATTGCATCGACTTCTCGGCGGGACCGCCGGCGATATCGATCGTCCGATCACGCTCGGCGACTTGCCGGCGATGCTACTCACGTTCCACGCCACGGCGTTTCTATTCTCGGTCTTCAGAGCGCCGACGGTCGCCGAGGCCGGTCTGTTCTTCAGTGGCTACGCCGACCTCAATTTTGCCGCCGGTTGGCCGGCCGTTCAGACCGTAGTCATAGCGGTATGTGTCCTGTCTCACTTCGCCGAGCGTGCTCTGCGCCCCCGAGTCGCTGCTTTTCAGCGCATCGCCGCCGAGCGGGTGTGGGGCCCGGCCATCGAGGGTACGGTCGCCGGTGCGCTGGTCGGACTGGCCTACGCGCTTGCCGGCGCGGGTGGGGAATTCATATACTTTCAGTTCTGAGCGAGGCGCCACAGGGCCGCACCGAGCGCGCGGTTTGTCTGGCGCCTCGGCTGCGCCTATTTTGACACCCACGATGGCTCGCCGCCGGACGCGGCTTGCTCAGATGCCTTAGGAGGTTCCCAATGGCCATTCGACTCGGAGACGAGGCCCCCAACTTTCAAGCCGACAGCACCGAAGGAAAGATCGATTTTCACGAATTCATCGGTGACAGCTGGTGCGTGCTGTTCTCGCACCCTAAGGACTTCACACCTGTGTGTACGACCGAGCTCGGCTACATGGCCAGCATAAAGTCGAAGTTCGATGAACGCGGGGTGAAAATCCTCGGCCTCAGCGTCGACCCGGTCGAGGACCATGTGAAATGGTCGAAAGACATCGAGGAGACCCAGGGAACCGCTCCTAACTACCCTTTGCTCGCCGACCCCGACCGCAAGGTCGCCGACCTCTACGACATGATTCATCCAAAGGCGCTCAACACACTCACCGTTCGCTCGGTCTTCATCATCGGGCCGGACAAGCTGGTGAAGCTCATGATCACCTACCCGGCGAGCACGGGCCGCAACTTCGATGAGGTTCTTCGCGTGATCGATTCGCTACAGCTCACGGCCAAGCATCAGGTTGCGACACCGGTGAACTGGAAGAACGGCGAGGACGTAATCATCGTACCCGCGCTTTCCGACGAAGACGCAAAAGAGAAATTCCCCAATGGCTGGAAAACGCTCAAGCCGTATCTGCGGCTGGTTCCGGACCCCCGCTAGAACTTCACAAGACGACAACCCAAGGATTCGCAATCGCCCCGCGCTCTCGGCGAGGCGATTGCGTAACAAACGAGTAACGAACCCATGATCAATCCCATACCCACACTTACAACCCGAAGCGCGGCCGTCGCGTTTGCCATTCTCTTCGCATCGAGCCTCCTCTGCACGGCCCCAGCCCGCGCTGAAGGCCATAATGCCGCCGAGGCGAGCGACGCTGAGTCGAAGCCCGAAGCGAAGACAGAAGCGAAGACAGAAGCGAAGACAGAAACGAAGCCCGAAGCGAAGACCGGGGGATTGCCGCAAGATAAATTCGCGTTCGATATGATGAGCCTCGGCGACGGCTCGCGCATAGACGCCTCAGGCAACCGGCGTCCGATCCACTACGAATACTGTATTCCCAAGCGGCCCGAAGCCTTCGAAATGGTCAGCAAGACCGACCCGCTGGGTCAAATCGTCCCGCGCGACAAGGGGACAATCGGATGCAGCGAAGACGAGTTGCTCGCGACGGGGCACACGGGGCAACCCGATTACCTGTTCACCATGCGAGAGATCGCCAAGCACGACTTCGTGAAGAAGATCATTATCTTGGACGTAGAGTAGGTCGGACTCGTGTCGATCCGCGGCGCGGTTTAGTGCTCGCTCACGACCCGATGTGTCGTCCACTACTTCGACTACAAGAGCCCGTATGCATTCCCGGCGCAGAGCGAGGCTTTTTCACTCTGCGATGAACTGACACAAGGCGGCCAGGCTATTGCCGAGTTGGGTGCCCGGCATCGATCTCGGTTCAGACCTCCGGCAACGATGCATTCAACGCGTCGATCGCTTCCACATAGTCCATGAGCAACCCGCGCATTACTTCGCGACACGACTGCACACTGTCGATCTGCCCCACGACCTGCCCGACCGGATTGAAAGCGACTTTCTGCGTCTCGGCAACGCCCGCATGGCGGTGCGTGCGCTTGATCGCGTCGAAGGTAACCATTCCCTGAAGCGGCATACCGAGCGGCGCCGGATTGTCCGCGACCTCCCATGCATCAGTCCAGTCGTTGCGCAACATACGGCACGGCTTGCCGGTGTAGGAACGCGAACGCACCGTGTCTTCGCTGGTCGCGCTGAAATACGACTCTTTCTGCGCGGGTTCCGCGGCGGCCTCTTCGACGGCGAGCCACAGCGAGCCGGTCCATATACCGGCCGCGCCCATCGCCATCGCGGCGGCCATCTGTTTACCGTTGCCGATGCCACCGGCGGCAAGAACGGGAATCGGCGCTACCGCTTCGATGATCTGTGGCCAGAGCACGATGCTGCCAACCTCACCCGTGTGCCCACCGCCTTCGTAGCCCTGTGCGATGATGACGTCGAGACCCGCTTCTTTGTGTTTGAGAGCCTGCTTCACTTTGCCGCACAACGCGCCGACTAGGCGGCCGCTGGCGTGAATCTCTTCAATAATGTCGGCGGGCGGCGTGCCGAGCGCGTTGGCGATCATGCGTACGTTCGGCCGGCTCATCGCCGCTTCGAGAAGCGGCCGCGCCGTAGCTTCGGTCCAACCCGCCAGCCCACCCTCGATGGCAGCGTCTTCTTCGATACCGGGAACCCCGTGGTCGCTCAGCAATTTATCGGCGAACAATCGGTGCTCCGGCGGGATCATGCTTTCGAGCTGTTCGAGTAGCTTGTCAGCATCCATCTCGCCCATGCCCTCGTACTTCTGCGGAATGACGATATCGACGGCGTAGGGTTTGTCGCCGATGTGGGCGTCGATCCAGTCGAGTTCCTCGATGAGTTGCTCGACCGTGAATCCGACGGCTCCGAGTACGCCCAGCCCACCGGCCTTACTGACTTCGACGGTGACGTCACGGCAGTGCGTGAACGCAAAGATCGGATACTCGATTCCCAGCTTTTCGCAGAGTGCATTTTTCATAGTGGACAAAGGATTATCTGGATGCCGAGCGAAGGCAAAAAGGAACGGGGGGCGAAGCAATCGCTTCGCCCCCCGCTTGGCCACGCGACGCCAGGCACGTCGCGCGGTCAACCAACGGAGTCGGCGTTAGAAGGAAACGATGGCCCACCGTCACCGTCGAACGCTTGGTAGTTAGGACTGGAGCCCGGTCTGATTGCACCCGGTACGGCCCATGCTTTGCCGTTTGGTGCGGTGATTAATACGTCGGCAGTAGCATCACTGCTCCCGCCGAAGAGAAGATCGCCGGCCTCGGCGCCGAAACACGGCGGTCCGAGAGGCGGCGCTGCCGGGGGTGTTACGCCGGTGAAAGCGTTCGAGAACGATTGCGCAAATACGCGGTCGACAGCGACGAAGAACATCATCGTGATAGCGATCAAACACGCAATAAATAACTGAACATTTTTGTCTTGTTCCATGGTTTATCCCCCCCCAGCAATCCTTTTTCCGGGCGGCCCCGCGAGCTGCGAGGCGAGAACGGGCCCGCCATGACAGGCGAAGAGTCCGCAAGGCGGAGGATTCACGGACGGTTCACCTGTCACAGCGAAGCTCATGTCTCGTGGTACGCGGGAGGGGCTTGATTGGATGAAAAAGGGGCGCCGAAAACCCGATTGGCCGGGTTTTCGGCGCTCTATCGGCGAGGCGCGCCGGGCGCGCTCGTCAGGCTGGCGCGATCGGGGGGCGGCTAGTCGGTCTTTTGGAGCGAATCGCGGGTTTTTACCCACTCATCGACCATCGTAGCGAAATGGCCCGGATTGTAGATGTCCTCTTCGTAGGACCACATCATGTCGCCGGCATATTTGAGAAGCGTGAAGTTGTAGGCCTGGTGTAGGCTGCCGTCGCCCGGATCGACCATTCGGTTCCAGACCTGGCAGACGATCCAGCCGCGCTCTTCGTCGATCATGTACCACTCCATCGGGAAGTACTTCATCTCGCAGTTGATCGGCTCGGCCATCGTCGTGCTGATCCATTTTCGAATCGCCTCGCGCCCGCCCATCCTGCCGTAAAGGTGCTCTACGTAGGTGGCGTCTTCGGTGAACTGATCGCACCACGGATCCCAGTTGCCGCTCATACCGGCTTCGAGCGCCAGGCGCTGGTAGTTGTCGAATGCGTGCTCGAGTTCTTCGCGGGTCCATTTGCCCATGGTTTTTACTTGTCCTCTTGAAATTTTTGGTTGAGTTGGAGTGGCCGGGCACGCGGCGCGCATGCCCGACCACCCGAGGTTAGTCTTTTCCGTCGATGCTCCAGATGCCGGCGCCCTTGGCCGATATGTATAGAAATGCGAAGCAGTAGAGCACCGCGACCTCCCCGTGGTTCTGAATCGGAAACAAACCGTTGAGTCCATGCGCCATCCAATACGCTGCCGCCATCAGTCCGCTGCAAACGAAAGCCGCCCATCGCGTCATGAAACCCGCCGCGATCATGGCACCACCTACGAGTTCGATGCCCCCGGCGACCCAAATGATGAATACAGGGGCCTCGGCAGGTGGCGGCACAGGGAATCCGAGCAGCTTGGAGCTGCCATGCAAGACGAACATCAATCCAAAGACGATACGCATAAGCGCGTAGGTTTGATCGTCATAGGTCTTCATGAATCCAGCCATACGAACCTCCTCCCAGGCCTCAGGGGCCCGCTGCAAAAGCAGGCATAGACCTAAACCCAGGCGCCGAGGTGCAGCAACCACGCGCCGCAGCAACCGCGATTGCCGCGGCCCGCGCGACCGGGCACCTCGGCTCGACTATGCGACTCGATGCGCGCAGTGTAGCCGCCCACCCGCATGAAACGAGTCCTATTTATAGTTCTGGGCATCGGAATCCCCCTGCTCCTCGCCGCAGTCGTCGGCCTGGCCAGCCGCTCGCCGCTGGCCGGAGAAAGTACGATTTTCATCGCGACCGACATCATCACGATGGCGGCCGAGCGACCTAGCGCCGACGCCATCTACGTGCGCAGCGGCGTCATCGCCGGACTTGGTTCGCTAGACGATATCCGCGCGCTCGCGGGCACCGATGCCGACGAGATCGATTTGGGAACCGCAGCGCTGCTTCCAGGGCTCATCGAAGTACACACGCATCCGACCGCATCGGCGTTGCTTGGCACGGCGATCGACGTGAGTGGATTCACGCACGACAGCCGCGCCGAGATCATGGCGACGTTGCGCGACGCGGCCGATAGTTTCTCGCCCACCCCATGGCTGATCGCGTTCGGATGGGACCCAGTGATGGTCGCCGACCTCGAGCCCCCTACCCTGGCGGAACTCGACCGCATCGCTCCCGATCAACCGATGGTCGTGCTCACACAAATGATGCACGACGCCTACGCGAACTCCGCCGCCCTGGCGGCCGCCAACATCGACCGGACGACCGAGAACCCGACTGGTGCCGAGTTCGTACGAGACGCCGATGGGCAACTCACGGGAACCGTCCGCGAGGTCGCAGCCATCGCGCGCCTGCTCGAAGCCATGCCGGCGGCACCCATCGGAGCCGCCGATTTGTTGTTGAGTCTGCAGTACGCGAAGTACGCGCGCGCCGGCTACACGACGCTCGCCGTGCTCGGTACGGCGAGCAACGAGAAGCGGCCCATCGAGATGATTGCGAAGCTGTCGCAGGACGAGCGCGTGCCGGTGCGTACGGTAGTCTACGGACTGCCACACCAACTCGACGAAGGCGGATGGCAGCCGGGCAGCGTGAACGCGCGCTTTCATCTACGCGGCGTAAAGTTTTGGATGGACGGTTCGCCCTTCGCCGGTGGCGCGGCGTGGGCCGAGCCTTACGAGAACACCCCTCTCACACTCGAGCGCTTGCACCTGGCCCCCAACCACGCGCCGAAACTAAATTACTCGGAGGCGGAGTTCGAGAAAGAGTTCGAGCGGTTTCACAAAGCCGGCTTTCAAGTCGCCGTTCACGTACAGGGCGAGCGCGCGATCGACCGCGTGCTCGATGTCACGGAGCGCGTTCAGGCGCGCACACCGCGCCCCGACGCGCGGCACCGACTCGAGCACAACGCGCTGATCACACGCCCACAACTGCAACGCGCTCTAGCGCTGGGGGTTACCCCGAGTTTCTTCATTGATCACATTAGGTTTTATGGGCACCGACTTCCCGAAATCGTGGGCGAAGCACGCACCACACGCTACATGCCCATCGGCACCGCCATCGCACTCGGTCACCGCGCGACGCTGCATTCGGACAACCCCGCTACCCCAATCGCCCCGCTGCGCGTTTTGCAGACCGCCGTTGCGCGGTCGCCGCGCGCAAACGCTGACGTCATCGCCCCCGACGAACGACTGAGCATCGAGCAAGCGCTCGGCGCCATGACGATCAACGCCGCTTGGCAACTCGGTATGGAAGACCGCATCGGCTCGCTAGAGGTCGGCAAGTCAGCCGACTTTACCGTGCTCGATCGCAACCCGCTCGAAGTCGAAACCGGCGCGCTCACCGAGATCAAAGTACTCGGCACGTGGATCGACGGTCAGCCGGTCGATACACGCTCGTGGCGCCGCGCGAACGTCGCACTGGCCTGGCGCGCACTCCGCCACGTACTGGCGGATGCAACCGACTGAGTCTGTGCGCGGGCAACACCTCCCCAACAAGCAAAATAAAAAAGGGGAGATCCGCGGTTAAGCGAACCTCCCCTTTGCAGGTCGGCCGGAAAGCCTTGTCATTCGGCTACGACGCGGGCGATTCGTAGATGCCCATAGTCATCGCCGAGTAGTACGGCATCGACGTGGTTATCGACGAATCGTACATCGTCGTGGTGGTTACCGGCATGGTCGTCGTGGTTGTTGTAGTGGTCTGCTCGCCACAGACCCCTTTCGTCAAGACGATGTCGTCGATCGCACCCGAACCAAAGAGGCTCACGATCATCGACCAAACACCGGCTATCGGTTCGAACTCAAGGACGGCCGAGCCGTTGTTGCCGGTTTGAGGTAGAAGTACCGAGGCAAGCAACTCGCCTTCGGAACCGTACAGTTCGATGACTGCCGGATCTTCGGTCTGCTCGACGTCGAGTAAGGTTAGTGCGTTCAGCTCCACCGGACCAATCGCGCTAAAATCGAAGTGCATCGCTACCGGACGCTGGTTGCCCTGATCCGACGCACGATCGACGAGGCCATCAGCTGGGTCGACATCAATGAGGTCATGCGCAACGATCAGGACGTTGCCCTGAGCGGCTGCGTTCTCGAAAAGCGCACCCGCCTCACCGCCGACACCGATACCCGGACCCGCGAACGTTTCGTTCGGAGTACCAAGATCATCGTCACCGCCGCTGCAGGAGCCGCCCGCACACGAGGAATCATAGATCAGCGCAGCGTTCATACCGGGCAAAATCTCAATATTGTCGCCATAAACGCCGATCGGACCGGCGCCGCCGTCACCGTAGATCTCGGAGACGATCGACCCCTCGGGGAGGCCTTCGAAACTGATCGTATCGACCGTACCCGCCGGCATGCCGTCGTGGACGCAAGCGTCTGCTTCTTCGTCGCACGCATCGTCGGTGCACTCGTCATCGTCTGAGCAATCCGGTGCGGTGCCGCCGACACAGCCAAGCTCGGCGTCGCACTGTTCGGCACCGTTGCAGTACATGGCATCGTCACAATAGAGTGACTCGCCCGCCAAGCAACCGAGTTCAGAATCGCAGGACTCTTGCCCGTTGCAGACATCGCCGTCGCTGCACTCGACCACGCCGTGGGTGCAGCCCTCGTCTTCTATGCAGGTATCGGTCGTGCAGGCATCGCCGTCCTCGCAGTTGAGCGTATCGTAGGTGCAGCCTTCGAGCGCGTCGCATTTGTCGAGCGTGCAGACGCTACCGTCGTCACAGTCGAGCGACTGGCCCATCAGGCAGCCAAGTTCGGAGTCGCATGACTCTACACCATTGCAGATGTCGCCGTCACCGCACGCGAGGGGCTCGCCCTGCTCGCAGCCCATCTCGGGGTTGCAGGTTTCCACGCCGTTGCAGGCGTCGCCGTCGTCACAGACTATGGATTCATTGAGGCAACCGCCTTCAGCAGCGCAACTGTCGATAGTACAGGCATTACCGTCGTCGCAATCGAGCGCCGAACCGTCCATACACCCCACGCCGGGATCGCAGGTCTCCACGCCGTTGCAGGCGTCGAGGTCGTCGCAAACCACGGCCTCGTGCATACATTCGCCCGTGCAGTGGATGTTGGATGCCAACCCCACCGCCTCGGCCAGTACGTGCAGAGCGTCGGTCGCGCTTACCGCGCCGTCTGAATCGACGTCGCAGACGGCGGGACGGCAGTTGTTCACAAGACCGGTGCAGAAGCGCAGAACGTGCAGCGCATCACTGGCGGTCAAACTACCCGAGCCCGTCACATCGCCGCACATGCCTTCGGACACAAAGCAGGAGTCGGTGCTACAGGCATTGTCATCGTTGCATTCGGCATCCGAACTGCACCTCGGGGATGCGATCTCGGCGGCCGCCGGTGTCACCATGACGAGGGTCAGGAGGCCTGCGGCAACATAGCGAAATACTTGGTTGTTCATTTCAGGTTCCTACCCCAAAAAAGCGGCGGGTAACCCGATGGTATGACTCCTAATGTTTCCTTAGCACGTAGTACGGGAGGGGGCGTTATAGCCCGCTGTATAATCCCCCCCCCAAGGGAGGGGCGTTTCGACATTACGGCGACGAATGCCCGACCCACTCGATTGGGGGGGCATTTTTGGACGACCGCGTGTGCCGCGACAGACTGTTACGAGAGATGCATGACGTTTGTCATGCGGGATTCGCGACGGCCCACAAGCGGCTGTCGACGCCAATCGTCGGCCTTTGCGAATCCCGTCGGAGGCTCGCATGGTGGCGGCCGGGCTATGTCGCGCATTCTTTATATCGGCCATGTGTGGCCCGAACCGCGTTCATCGGCTGCCGGGTCACGGGCGCTGGCCTTGCTGCGTACGTTCTCACAGGCCGGATGGCACATCACCGTTGCGAGTGCCGCCGAGCGCGGACCGCGCTCAGAAGGCCTGGAGGGCCCGGACGGCCTTGCCGACGAGACGGCCGCTATCGTTCTCAACGATTCGGGCTTCGATCGGTTCGTCGCCTCTGCGGCGCCCGACGTAGTGGTGTTCGATCGGTTCATGATCGAGGAGCAGTTCGGTTGGCGCGTCGAGCAGCAGTGCCCTGGCGCGTTGAGGGTTCTCGATACGGTCGATCTGCACTGCGTACGGCGCGTACGCCAGGCGTTGTGCAGGGCCGATGATCGCGGGGGCGCGGCCGGCTCGAGCGCTGACAAGCGCGACCAGCGCAATCAGGCACTCGAAGCAGCATTGCTGCGTAGCGACGATGCCAAGCGCGAGATTGCGTCGATCCTTCGATCCGATCTGACGCTGGTGATCTCAGGTTATGAAATCGATTTGCTCACGCACTGCTTTGGCTTGGCACCGGAGCTGCTGCATTACCTGCCGTTCATGATTTCGTCCGAGCGGCGTGGCGGGCTTACCGAATCTGCGAACGCGCGGCTCATGGCATTGCCGCCGTTCGAACAACGCCGGCATTTCGCCACCATCGGCAACTTCATGCACCCACCGAACCTCGATGCGTTCGCATGGATGCGCGATGCGATTTGGCCGTTGATACGGCGCGCGCTACCGCAGGCCGAGCTACACGTTTACGGCGCCTACAGCCCTCAGGCGGTCGAAGCGTGTGACGACCCCGCGGCCGGGCTGCGCATCAAGGGCTGGGCCCCCGACGCGCACGCCGCACTCGCCGCTGCCCGCGTCTGCTTGGCACCGTTGCGATTCGGCGCGGGGCTAAAAGGCAAGATCGCCGATGCCATGGTAGCCGGTACGCCGACGGTGACAACTACGGTGGGGGCTGAGGGGATGGGCGATGGTTCGCCGCACGACGGCTCTACGGCCAGTGCGAACGGCGCGGCCGGCGCGAGTTGGTGCGGTGCAATCGCCGACGATCCGCAATCGATCGCCGCCGCTGCCGTCGCGCTACACGAGGACCCGCAGGCTTGGCATCGCGCGCAAACAAGCGGCTTCGAGATTATCGATCAATGCTTCGATGCCGCGACACACGGACGCGTGCTCCTTGACCGAATTGCCGTTGCACGCGACGAACGCGACACGCTGCGCAACCGCAACTTTACGGGTGCCATGCTACGCCACCACCATCATCGCGCCACGGAGTTCATGGCACGCTGGATCGAAGCGAAGAACCGCTAACGCCTACGCATCGACGACCGACGGATCTTCAATGTGCCGCGTGACGGCCGACCAGAACGCGATCATTCCCGTGCCGTATTTCACGAGATCGGCCTTCGCGAAGCGCGCGGCTTCGGCTGAGATCGGCCGCGCGTCGCGTGCCTTCATGTGCGCTTCGGCCACGCGTTCCATCTGGATGAAGTTGCCGACCGCTTCGTCCACAGCGTTGGCCACGGTCAGCAGACCGTGGTTGCGCAGAATTATCGCGCGGTTCGGCCCCAGCGCATCGGCGATGCGTGTACCCGCCTCGACACTTTGAATTTGCACCTCTTCGTCGTCAAAGATCGCGTGGTCTTCGAAGAAGATGCAGGACTCCTGTGTGATCGGTTCGATCGGCCGAACCTCGGCAGAGAACGGACTCCCCCACCCTGTGTGCACGTGCGTGGCGCTCACAGCCTCGGGTCGCGCCTTGAGAATCGGGTAGTGGATGTAGTAGGCCGCGATATTGATCGGCCCCTCGCCTTCGACGAGTTCGCCGTCGGGCCCCATCAACACCAGATCCGACACGCAGGCATTGTGATACGACACCCCGAACTTGAGCATCCAAAAACAATCGGTGCGGTCCGGATCGCGCGCACTGATGTGCCCGTCGCCGAGATCGCCCCAACGTTGAGCGGCAAGCAAGCGGTAGCCTAGAGCGACCTGCTGCTTGCGTCTCTCTCGGATGAGATCATTCGGTGGCGCTTCAGTTTGCCCCGCTGCGTTCGACATGGCTCCTCTAGTCAAGCGGCGCCAAACACGCAGCGCCGCCGCATACGTCTACCACGGCACCGCCCGTCTTCAAGAACTCAGACTTCTGTAGACGAGCCGCCGGTTGCCGCCGCGGGCATTCATGCGGATCGGAACCGTGGTTCATCGCGCACACGAACAAATCGGCCCACTCGGGATCTGCCGCCGTGATCTCGACCGGAGCGGTATTGCCGAGCGGCGGTGCCGGATTCCCACTGTCGTAAATGATGATCGCAGAACCGTCGTGCGGATAGGAAACGATCGGTGCGATGTCGTATTGCGGCGTAACCTCAGGCTGTACCTTCGTAGGCGGAAGCGCCGGTGTGTGCAACAGCGCACCGATGGTACGCGAGGCGATCTCGGCGGTTACCGGAGCAACCTGATGGTCGCCGTACGCAACTTGATAAAGTATTTTCTTCGCGGGTGTCCCCGGATACGGATCGAACGTTAAGTGGTTGATGTGACCGCTCGGATCGGTTCGATCCCATAGAATCTGGCCGATTCCGAACAGGATGCTGCGATCCATCGAACTGGGATAGGCATCGTCGAGTTGGTCGGCGAAAACGCTGAAGTCAACGCTACGGTTTAGAAGTGTGCTGTAGTTGATCCCCGGTACACCGAGCACGAACCGCTCGATGTGTTGCGAGATAGCCGCAAGCACACCCCCGAGAATACCACCCTGACTGTTGCCGTCATAGAACAGCTCGTTCGGATCGATCACCGATTGCCCGCCGACCTGGAAGGCCGGGTCGCTGGCAAAGCCGCTCGCATGGGTCAGCAGACGGCCGAGCACCTGGAAGTTGAGGACGCCCTGATGCTGGCGATCTATGAAGGGCGGGAAGGCCGAGAAGTCATTCAGTATGCCGAGGACGACGAGCGTGTCTTCGCTCGCGAAACCAGTCCAGTCGGTGCCGCACATCACAAAGTTGTGCTCGCTCGCGAAGTCGCGCACGTGGCTCGAACTCGTTTGATTGCCCGTGCCAAGCAAACCGTGTCCATACAGTGACGGACGAGCCGGAACGGCCGGAGGCCCACCGCCGGTGGTAGCGGCGTTCGGGATGATACAGCGATAGTTCGCGGTGAAGAAGTCGCCCGAGTTAAACGGCACGTCGAATTTGTCTACCCGCAGGCTGGAGCCGGGAATGCCGTTGAGGGTCATGTAGAGCGGAACCTGGAAAGTACCGTCAACCTGGCGGAAGATTGCGGCGTCGAGCGGCTCGGTAACCGTGTCGACCGTGAAGCTCGGCGCAGACGGACCGAGGATATTGTCGAATGCGTCGTCGCGCATTGCCAGGTGGCGGCTCGACGTCGAGTCGGAACTCTGTGTCGTAAAGTCCCAGGCCAGGTACAGATCGCCGCGGGTGATTCCGAAGCCGGTGAGCGTCGTGAAGATCTCTTCCATGTGCGCACGGTGTGCTTCGATCGGGAGACTAGTGGTGGGCGTTGCATCTCTATAAGCCGCAAACGTAGTGCTTGCGGCCAATGTGACGCCGCCGACGTCTTTCATGCCGCGCATTGCTACGATGTAGCGTCGGCCGTTGAGTAGGTTCTTACCGACCCGGCCGATTATGGCCTGATCCGCTGCAGTGGCGCCGTGCTCATCGCGCTCTACCCAGAGAAGTTGCTGTTCGCCCGTTAGGGCGTCGAAGATGATCACCGGCGTGTTCGGATCGAGCGCCGCCGCCAGGTCGGTGATGGGCGCTACGCCGGTCATCGCGATATCGATGTCTTCGTTAGCGATGATAATCATCGGACCGATGCTCGCACCATCGACGGTGTTCCAAGGTCCTGGAACGACATGGTCTCCGTCATCGTTTGCCGGGAGGGCCGTCGCACCGATCATTACACGACGTCCGCTGTCGTTCGTCGTGTCGGGGATCGTGTAGTAGTCGCTCGGCATCGGAAACATACAGCGACTTTCGTCGAGCGAACTGCAGGGCGATGCGACCGTCGGAGCGATGTGGTCTACCGCGACGTCGGCGTAGGCCACAGACGTCATGCCGGTCAGCGCCGACAAGTCGACGCAACTCTTGTCGATCTTCTTGACTGCCTTCGCTGCCAACGCGGGGAAGTCGACGGCGGGATCGATGCCTGCCGCCGCGCAACCGACGCCTGCGCACTTGGCGAGCGTCTTGGCGCCTTTGGCCACGAGCTTGGCGGCTTCTTTGCCGGTCTTCTGTAGACACACCTGGCCGTCGGCGTCAGCGGCAACGTAGGCCGAACCGTCGGGACTAAACGTGCGCCGTGTAATTGCGGTCGCGTGTGCCTGACAGGTAGTGGCGAAGTGCGCGGCCAGTTCGACGGGCTCCAGAGGCGCGTAGCCGGCGCCGTCAATCATCGCCGCGTCGAGGCACTTCTTTTGGATCTTCTTGTCGGCGTTGTCGTACGCCTTTTGGACTTTGAATGTATCGAGACCGATGCATTCGGCGGCGCCCTTCTTGTAGCAAACCGTCTGCAAGATAACGGCCTTCTTCACGCAACCCGCGATCGCCTTGGCAACCGTCTGTGCGCACTTCACCTCGGGGCTCTTGCCGGCGTGGGCGGTGCCCACGGGCACGGCAAGGATGAGAAAGATCGCAATCGGGAAGATCGTCGTTGAAAAGGCCGGCTTGGAATGAGTCATCTCTGGATACCTCTGGCGCGAAGTCTGGTCCCCGTGCGCCTGGCGGGAATCGTGGAATATACCCCGCCGACCGCGCCGTTGCCCAGCGGTTTTGCATCGAGAAGTGGCGCACTCCCCCCCGTCGGAGGCAACGGGAGCGCTATCGAAGTCGGCGGCGGGCGCGTATCTAAGGTATCGACGTCACGTTGACGACGTTGGCGCCCTTGCGCCGCGTGCGGCCGGGGCCACCAAAGCCTGCGCCGTCGTTGATCACGGCCGAGACGCTGGAGCGGAAGCAATACACTCCGACCGAGAACCAATTGGTGTGATCGCCCTTGCCGTTCAGCGTTGAGCCCCCCTCGCTGGGTATCGGGTTGAGGAAGCACGAGCGCTCATCGGGGATGCAGCTGCCCGCCCCTTCCTGATCGTCGAGGGTTCCCATGTTGCCGTCGTTGCCGGCCTCACAGTACTGCGTAACCGCGCACAGTCCGTCGCATGTTTCATTCAGTGAGCAGTCGTTGATGCTCAAGCATGGGTCGCCGCTCGAACTGCAAGTGGCGTTACAGCTTCCGTTGGCGGCCGCTTCGCTGCAGGCAAGGTACTGGAACAATTCGCCTTCACAGTGATAGGCCGGCGGGCCGTCGGCGCACAAGCCGTCCTCGGGATCGCTCGGGTCTGGCACGCATAGCGGCAAACATTTCCCGCCCGGGCACGCGTCTTCACAGGTGCCGACGCCACAATCACCGTTGGTTGCACAGACATTTCGATAGAAGGTTGGATCGCCCTTACAGTGGGTCGGGTTGGCCGAGCAGCTGCTGCCCGGGCAGTCGGTATCTTCGTCGCACAACAGACCTGCATTGGTGCCGCCCGCGCACGACGTACCGAGACCGGACGTATTGCCCACCCCACACGCGATTCCAAAATCAGGGCCGGCGTCGCAGGCCGGGGCACAGGAATTCGGCTGGGTTGGTGCGCCGCCGTCGGACGGGCACGGGCAGTCGAGCAGTTCGAATCCCGGCGCGGTGCATGGCGTATCATAGATCGTTGTCATCGCTGCGTGGGTCGACGGCATGAAGTCGACCTCGAGCCCTGAGCCGCTGATGTTCTTGCCCGCCGCAGGTGGGCAGTCGTTAGAGAGGCTGCCGTAGAGAGGATCGGTATAGTCGATACTGCACGGCGTTCCCGTAAGGCCCGGATTCTCTGTTTCGATCGCTCCACACACCAGGCTCAGCTCACAGACGCCACCCGGGCAGTCGGGCGAAGCCTCGAGGCAGCTCTCGCCGCCGGGACAGTCGCTATCGAATCGACACGGATCATCGCTAACCGAGCAGCGCCCTTGGCAGACGTGTAGATCGTTCTTTCCACCGACGCAGAAGCCGCCGCAGACCGGGCACGGGCGAAAATTACTCTCCGCCAGGTGCACGCGCGCGACCACCTGGTAATTCAGTTCATGCTCACCGGTCACGATGTTGCGCGTGCCGGTGATCGGTTCCTTGTAGACCTGTACCGTGCACACCGCCGTGCCCGCCGTATTCACGGCCAACGGTCCACCGTCAAAGGTCATTCTGCAGACTGGTGTCTTGTCGCAACGGCCGCGACACGTTTCATCGGCCGCCGCACAGTCGGCCTGCGAAGAGCATGGCCCGCTGACCATTCCACCGCCGTCGTAGCATTGGGACTGGCAATCTAGCCCCGACGTGCAGGTTGCGCCGGCGTTGACTGCAGAGCTGTCGCATCGCCAGCAGTCCGCGTCCTGATCGATACCGTTCGAGTCACCATGGTCATCGCAACGTGTTGCGCTGCCCGGGTCCCAAAGACAGGTCGGCAGCTGCGCACCGTTCGCATCGCAGACCGGATCGGAAGATCCGCCCGTGCAAGTCGCATCGGTAAAGCCGGCGCAGTTACAGTTCTCGAGCGTCGTCGTGTAGGCCGTCTGGTGGGCAAGCTTCTGGTTGTGCGACAAGCCCGTCCAACCCGCGTCGGTATCGGTACCGGTGTTCCCAAAGTAGTCGACGAACAGTTTAGCGCGCGGCGTATCGTCGCAGGTGCACTGGAACGCGTCGCCCGGAGGCGCGCAGCTGCCGGTGCAGCTGCCCATATCGCCCCCATCACACTCCTCACCCAGTGGCAACGCTGACGTAGGGCCCTGGTTGACGACATCATCGCCACACATCGGTCGCGGCGGGAACGCAGCCTCAATGATAGAGAAGGTCGTATAATTGCGATCGACGGGCAGCAAGGCAAAGTCAGCGAGTTCGCCGAGGGCGTCGGACAAACACTCTTGCGCGCTTCCAATAGTGGCCGTACCACCGACCCCGTTGCCGCATAGATCTAGCGGTGACATGTTTGTGGGACATTTATTAGAGATAGTACTGCGCAGTTTCTGATCAGCCTTCTCGATCTTTTTCGCGAGCTTGGCATCATCGACCGTACACCTGCTCGGATCGCCTAGGACCCTCCCCTTACTGATCCCATCGCGACATTTACCTACGCCCTTGACGATCGTTGTGATGAGCTTCACCGATGCCTTGCCGATGGCCTCAAGACACGTCACGTCCGCTCCTGCGAGATCCGATTCAGCGACGAGGCTGCCGTACACTAGTTCAATGAACGTATCGGCACTGTCGCGCGAAAGCGTGTCGACGCAAGTCGCCAGTTCAGCGTGTGTCGAGATAGGTCCACCTATGATCGACTCACAAAACGCACCAGGGAAGCCTAGATTCGCAATATCGAACGACGTGCCCGCCACTCCACAAGTTTCGGCCGTTGCACCGGCCGGCGGACAGAAAGAGTCGGCCAAGCAACTGAGCGAAGAAGTATCGCTACACCGGCTGCCGCAGAACCGGTCGACGGTACGCGACAGTTTCGTCGACTGTTTGTTAATCTTGGCGATTGCGTTAGCGTCGGGACAAGAAGCAATCTTCTTGTGGGCGATATCGAGGTCGCGACATTTCGACGTGAGCTTGATTGCCTTGGAATTGAGCCTACCCGAAGACAGCGCGAGTTTTTTCGTACAGCTCTGTTCGAGCGTCCCCAGCGCCGCTTCGGCGCCGCAAACGCTGCCGAGTAGCACGATCAGCGACAGCACTGCCGTCGCCAAGAGACAATCTATAGAGTTCTCCCTCATTATGCGGGCCACTCAGCACAGTAGGTCGAGCAGGAACCACAAGGCAAGGAGAAACGCGGGCACACACCATAAGGAGCCACTGCTTCCGCTAGGAGCAGCGCAAACAAGCGGCAAGCTCGATGCTCACCTGAGCGGCGGGTGACCTCGCTTGGGGGTGTCGGTACAAACCGACCATCCTTATATTAACGCGGCCGCCGCATCGGCGCGACGGCGCCCCGTAATTACTTGCAGCTCTTGTTGTCCGGCTTGCCCTTACATTTGTTCGAGCAGCACTGGTCACCGGCGGAACACGAGACGCCCTCAGCCAGGCACGAGCCGCGAGCTCGCGAGTCGCCTCGGCAACCGACTCCACGACGCTTCCGTAGATCGGCGTACTTAGTAAAGAATCAGAGGGGATCCGAGCAATCGGATCCCCTCTTTCTTTGTCCCACGGACGGGGCTCATCGCCTGGCGCACCCACGCGCCGGCGGCGCTCATGGAGTGCTGTCAGTAGCAGACGTCCCCAGCTACAATCGTCGCGGTTCCGCGATGAGCAACGACCCGAAGCAAGAGAACCGCCTGTTGCGCGAGCAGCTCGCCGGACTCCAATGTGCCCACGACGCGCTTGCCGAACAGGCCAACCTTTATAGAGACCTCTACGAGTACTCGCCGGACGGTTGCATCACCGCAGACACAGAAACGGGCACGATTCTCACCTGTAACCACAGCGCCTCCAGCGCTACAGGGCACACGAAAGACGAACTCCTCAGTATGAGCGTGCTCTCGCTCTATCCCGATGAGGAGCACGAGCGCATGCAACACATCTTTGCCACGGTCTCCGACGGAGTGCGCGTAAACGACGCGGAGTTCCAAGGACTTCGTAAAGACGGCAGCCGGTTCACGATGAGCCTGAGCATAACTCCCGTCTACAACGCCAACGGCAAGGTCGTCGCCGGCCGCGGCGTCGTGCGCGATATCTCGGACCGCAAAGACGCTGAAATCGCGCAGCAACGACTACTTCATGAACTGGACCATCGCGTCAAGAACGCCCTCGCGAACGTTCAAGCGATCGCCGATCAAACGGCCCGCAACACGGATTCGTTGCCGGCATTCATGGAGCGCTTTCGCGGACGGCTCAACGCAATGTCTAATATTCACGTCGCGCTGAGCAGCAATCACTGGAAAGGCGTTGACATCTCCAAGCTCGTCGATCTTTCGATCATGCCTTTCGCGGATCGGAGTCGGCGCATTATCTTACACGGCGCCAACATCGGCCTGTCGCTCGAGGCGACGCGATCGCTGGGCATGGTCCTTCACGAGCTGGCCACCAACGCGTCGAAGTATGGCGCGCTGTCGGTCGCGACCGGCAACGTCGACATTCACTGGGAGATCGCCGGCGACAAAGATCGACGGCACCTCAGATTGGACTGGACCGAGAGCGGAGGCCCCGAAGTCCACGAGCCATCCGCGCGTGGTTTCGGACGCCAGCTCATCGAGGAATCCATCGCCTATGAACTGGGCGGAAATACATTGCTCAACTTCAGTCCTGGGGGCGTGAGGTGCACGCTCGAAATACCGCTGGCAAGCGATGATATAGACTGTCCTCGATACGAATAGGTAGCTACCCCACCTCGCGCCTTCGAGAAGCATCGGGCGGAGCGCTTTTCGTTGTGACACAAAGGGACGCGTGTTAACGATTCATGCGGTCGTCATGCAACTCCATCACTCTTCAGACAGTCTGGAAGGCGTACGTATCATCATTGTCGAAGACGGCTTCGCCCTCGCGCAGTCGCTCAAGTATCTACTCACCAGCCACGGCTGTGAACTGGTTGGGATTGCAGCAAACGTAAAGTCGAGTTTGGCGCTCGCCGCCGACACCGAGTTCGATGTTGCGGTGCTCGACATTCGATTGGGCAGTGACCTGGTAACCGAAGTCGCCAGCCGTGTTCACGAACGCGGCAAACAGATCGTGTTCATTACCGGCTATGCAGATACCAATCTGCTTCCGGATCATCTGCGCGGGTATCCGTTGTTGCACAAGCCCGTGGACCCGGACTTTTTGGTTGAGACGATTAGGGGGACGGCGTGCCCCCCTCCTTCTCAGTGACACGGAACGCGGGGCTTGTCGCACTTCCGCAACAAGGACCAAAGCACCAACGGAAGCAGACAGACGGACACCGACAGCATCCCGCCCCCCTACCTCAGTTGCGCATAACCGAACGCGTGCGAGGGAAATCCCGACGGAGTTGTGCGAACTGACAAGGGCCCGTTACTTGTCTCTGTGGTCGCTTGGGTGGTGGTGACGCTTAACTGAAGCGCTACTCGAACACCGCCATCAGAAGTTTGGCCAGATCCTCGTAGCGCATATCCGCGTTCTGCTCGGCTATCGCACCGAGCTCGCAGGATAGCGCCATCGTCCTCACGTGCTGATCGACGGTCTTTGAGATCGCGCACGCCTTCATGAACAACCTGATGCCCCGTCGGATTGTGTCTTTTTCCTTCACCAGGATGCCGCCCATGTTGAAGCATCCGAGGCCGTCGCCCTGCGTGCATGCGAGCCTGTAATATCGCAACGCTTGTCGCTCTCGACCAAGCGTGCGCGCGTAGTGAACGCCCATGTTGTAGCAGGCATGCGTATCGCCTTTCAGGCCGCAGTCTATTCTCCATTTCTGCGTTAGGAAGTGGTCGTTTTCTAAGTGCAGGCCACGGCTCGCTAGGTAGGTTTTTGGTTCTCGGTCTGCGCCCTCTTCCAATGCGGCTAGTACGGGATTGCTAGACACCGCAACGATGAGCATCGATAGGATCGTTGATATGACTTGGTTCATGGCTTCCTTCTGCGCAGATCAATCACAATCTGCGCGGTCGCGATCATCAACATACACTTGTCGCGTGTTATTGTCTCTGTAACGGCTGCTTTGTGCGCGAGCTGCGACGTCAGAGAGCTTCTCTCTCTCGCCCGGGCCCATACTAAGGCTCATCGCCTTGGCGCTCCTGCGGCCGTCCATCTAGGCAGCCCTCCGGTAGGCCGCACAATCATCGACGATCGCGCGGCGCTGATCATTCATCCAGACGCGGCTGCCCGCACCGAGATGCGCCGTGCGCACGTGAAACGAGCGGCGGTGGCGCCAGCTGATGCCGATCAAGCGGCCGTCGTCTTCGAAAGAAGCCAGTGTGTACTCGTCCACGAACTTCACCAGCCCGTGCTCGAGTGCCGCCGTTTTTGCAGCGTACAGGCCACGGGCGGCGCGCGACGTAGCCGCCACCTTCGCGAGTGCGTTTGCGAGCGTTGCGCGCTCGACCAGGGTACGGGCGTTCTTGTCGGCAACCTGCCGTAGAATGTCGTTGAAATTGTGTTTGGCTTTCATCGTTCCGCTCCTAAACGTTGCAATCGCCGCTCCGCTTCTGCCTCTAGCTCTCAGAGTATGAGCCGGGTGGTGGGTCAGAACGGGGGGCTGTTGGAGCGGGTTTTGGGAGGAATTTGAGATTTTTGGGGAGAGATAGGCGAAGCGATGGCGAAACTTGGGGGGGATCCGCCTACTAGATTTAATCCTTTTGTGCCGGCTGCGACCGACCGGGAATCGGCTGAGTAGGTTCCAGACGGTGACTGGAACGAAGTTCACAAAGAAGAAATAGGTTTCGTACGATCGAGAGCGGGCGACCTCTCATTCGCGTGGCCAACACAGGCGTGACCGCCGTCGCCCAAGCCTTAAGACCTTACACCGCCAGACATAAGACGCTCGGTGCCACTAGAACCCGCCTTACATAGACAGACCCCGGTGCCCGTTGATATGACACAGGGATGCCACGCTTTTTCGCTCTTTTTCTCACCGCCGTAACCGGCTTTACGGGACTGGTCTACGAAGTTACCTGGCAGAAGTATCTGGCCACCCTGCTGGGTGCCGACAGCGAAGCGACAGCTGCGGTGCTCGCGATCTTCCTCGGTGGGCTTTCCTATGGATACGCGCTGTTCGGCAGGTTGAGCCGGCGCGTGGTCGAAAGAGTGCGCTCGGATCCATCCGCTCGCGGACTTCTCTCAATCTACGGTCGCATCGAAGCTGCGATCGGCGTCTATGCGCTCGTGTTTCCCCTGCTCTTCGCCGTGGCGCAAGCGGTGTCGTTGCAACTGCCGCAGGGCTACGAAGGCGTCATCTTCGCTGGTGACATCGCGCTTTGCGCTTTGTTGATCGGACCGCCCGCGGTCTTGATGGGCGCCACCATCCCGTTCCTGACGCAGGCGCTGACGCGGGATCTCCACGACGCGACCCGCTTTCACGCCCTCGTGTACGCAACCAACACCGCTGGCGCGTTCGTAGGAGCGCTCGCCGGCGCCTTTGTTCTCATCCCATCACTCGGTCTAAACGCCACGCTGGGAGCCATGGGGCTGCTCAATATCACCGTCGGGTTAATCTTCATGCGCCTGGACCGCAACCACACGCACGCGGCCGCTACGGCCGAGTCCCAGACCGCCGCGACGTTGCCGAAGGGTTTCGCACTGTACGCTACGGTCGCATTGATCGGCGGCTTCTCGGCCATGGCCCTACAAACCATCGCCAATCGGATCGGTGCCGTTTCGTTAGGCGGTTCCGAATTTACATTCGCAATGGTGGTCGCAACTTTCGTGGCCAGTATCGCGCTTGGGAGTGTAATCGTCGCGCTACTCCCGACCATCCGCGGCGGATATCTCGTCACTTCGCAATGGATCTACGTCGCCTATCTCTTGTTGCTCCTCCCCGTCGTCGAGGATGCCGGCTACTGGGCATACGTCACGCGCGCGGCATTCCCCGGAGACGCCGAGGCTTTCCACCCCTATCATGCAGCCGTATTCCTGCGCTTGTTCGCCGTTATGCTAGTTCCACTGGCAATGTCCGGTGCGCTGTTACCGCTGCTCTTCCATCATATACGCGGCCAGGTCGGCGACCTCGGGCAGGCCGCCGGTCGACTGTATAGCTACAACACGCTCGGTTCACTCGTCGGCGCATTGGTCGCAGGCTACGCGGCTCTTTTCTGGCTCGAGCTTCATCACGTGTACCGCACACTGGTCATCGCCTCGGCGCTGGCGGCGCTGATGCTTACGGCCCGCACGCTGCCTGGCCTGCGCATAGCGGCAGTCGCAGCGGTGATCGCCGTAGTCGCCATCACAACAACGGCCGCGCCTTGGTCCCCTGAGCGTTTGTCGGCAGGATTGTATCTGCGGCGTAGCGAAACCGAGTTGACAGGCGCCGGTGCAGACGCCTACTTCGCATCCGCCGCGGTGGGGACACGCGACGCGCGCGTGCTCTTCTACGACGACGACCCAACGACGTCGGTTGCCGTCGTCGAAATGGATCACGCCGAAGCCGGCACCTCGCTCAGTATCAAGGTGAACGGAAAGTCGGACGGCAACGTTCCTGGCGACAACATCACGATGGGCATGCTCGCGCTGCTCCCGGCACTCGTGGTCGATGCCCCACGCCGCAGTTTCGTCGTCGGCTACGGTACCGGCGTGACCGTTGGAGAACTCGCCAGTCTGGACACGATGCAAGAAGTCGTCGTCGCCGAGATCTCCTCGGCAGTCCTGGAAGCCGCACCGCTGTTTCGGGAACACAACTTGAACGCCGATAGGCTCGACAACGTCCGCCTGGTGCGCAGCGATGCCTATCGCGCGTTGCTACGGAGCACAGGACAGTTCGACGTGATCGTGTCGGAGCCGAGCAACCCGTGGATTTCGGGAGTAGAAATGCTCTTGAGTACGGAATTTCTCGAGGCGGCTCGCGATCGTTTGAGCCCTCGCGGAGTATACGTCCAATGGTTTCACATCTATTCGATGGATGAAGCGACCATCTCGCTTGTATTCGAGACCTATCGCAGAACCTTCGACCGCGTCGCCGTATGGTATTCGCTGGGCACCGACCTCATCCTGCTCGGGTTAGCGGAAGATGCCGTCATGCCAAGTGTGGAGACTTTCGAGGAGAGATTTGCGAGCGATTGGTTTCGCGCTAGATTTGCCCGCATCGGTATAGGAAGCTTCGCCGAACTCGCCGCGCACGAACTGCTCCCGATGGGAGTGGTCAACGCATCGCGGTTCGGATCCGATGTACACACGCTTACTCGACCACGATTGGGCTATCGAGCCGCGCGCGCATTCTTCGTCGGTAGAGATTCGCCACCGCCGCCGACCATCGCTCGCGGCGCAGCCAACGCCGGCGCCACCGCTTCACTCCTAGCCCGCCATCTCGAACGGCAACAGGGTATAGCCGCAACGACGGCCCGACTGGCGGCACTCGATGAAACATGCACCTATGTCGACGACCTCTGTTTGACGCTATTCGCGCAATGGCTGCATGAGGAGCCATCATCTCAAGACCTCGCCGCTGCACTGGTGCAAATCGGCCGAGCGCACGATGTGCCTCTCAATACCCACTACCTCTCTTCGCTAGCGCTGCTTTTCGATCCGGTTCTCGCCGGCCAACTAGACCCGATCTACGAAATTGCCAACGGAGTGCTGCGGATGTTCTCGAAGCACTACCACCACGCTGCACCCTTCGATGCGCGCGCGCTGCACATCCCATGGGAGCGCTGCAGCGACGACCTGCGCTGCGCATCGGAGCTGGATCGGGTGAAAGGACTTGGGGTCGCGCGCTAGCCCGCAGCGGCAGCGCGGTCGCGCCAGGGCACGGTAATGCTGAACCGTAGAGAAGCACCCCCACCTCGCCGGCACATGCATCAAGCCACTATCGGGATGGGTCTTTGGAATGCCTAACCCCGGCCCGTGAGCGTACTACCAAGGCCACTGCGCTGTCCGTGTATGCGCCCCCCCGGTTGGGCGAGGCCGCGAGCTGTGTCTAGGAAATTTAAGCGCAGGTGGGGAAGTCACGAGCGCCGCCGTCGATCCTGGTTAACATCACGCGCATGGTAGGACGCTTTTTGTACTTCCCCACCTGCGCTTAAATTTCCTAAACAGACATGGGGGTGTGTTTGGTGTGGACCGGCAGGCGGTCGAGGTAGTAACGTCGGGGGCTGTGGGGGCGTACGTGGTGTACTACCCCCCTCCCCCGTGACATGGAAGGCTACGAGCCGTTCGTTATAACTTTTTCCGGCGCGCTGCGTGGCTACGGGTGGAACCAACCTTTGGGGAGTACCGAAGTGAAACTAAGTAAAAGGGTATTTGTGTTGGTATCCTCGGTAATGATGGCCGCCATAATGATGGTGTCGGCGTCGGTGGCGGGAGCATCCACGCCTCAATTGGTAAAGGACATCGTCCCGGGGTCATCAGGCTCCTCACCGCACGCACTCACCGTGCTTGGGGGCAGCGTATACTTTGCCGCCCATGACGTGGACACGGGTGGCAACCAGCTTTGGGTAAGCGACGGTAGCGAAGAGGGCACTGTGCAGCTTACGGCTTTTCTGTCTTCAGTCTCGATTCATGAAACAGAAGCAGTAGGTCAGTTCGTGTTCTTTGCTCTCAGCCCCGCCGTTTTTGACCACGAGTTGTGGATTACCGACGGTACTCCGCAGGGCACGGTGATGGTCAGCAACACCTGGACGGGAGTCAACCGGCCCGACCGTCTCACGGGGGCGGGGAACAATTTGTTTTTCGGTGCCGACAACGGTGTTGATGGCCACGAGCTGTGGAGAAGCGATGGCACGGGGGTGGGTACGGTGCAGCTGGCCGACATCAACCCGGGCGCGTCGGCGTCACTAGATTCCACAACCCCTATGATCGACATAGGCGGGATACTGTTCTTTCCGGCTGACAGTTCAGTCTTCGGTGAGGAACTATGGAAGAGCGACGGTAGTCCGGGTGGCACCGTGCTGGTCCGTGACATAGAGCCGGGCCTGACCCAGTCTTACATGGGGGGCACCCCGTTCATCGAATTCAACGGTCAATTGTTCTTCGAGTACTACAACGACTTGTGGAAGAGCGACGGGACTGAACTGGGAACCGTGGAGGTGTATGGCAACACGCCGGGGCTGGACGTGCAGGAGCTGACGGTAGCCGGCGGACTGATAGTCTTCGCGGGACGCACGTCGAACACTGGCTTGGAGCTGTGGGCAAGCGACGGTACTACCCTGGGAACCGGCATGGTCAAGGACCTTGTGCCGGGTGACCAGTCGGGATGGCCGGCCTGGCTTGCGGCGCAGGGCAGCACTGTATTTTTTCGCGCTTCGGGACCCGTCTTGCTGGACAACGAGCTGTGGAAGACTGATGGAACCGAGCTGGGCACGCAACGGGTGGCCGATATTATCGCGGGTACCGCCGGTTCTTTTCCCGAGTACACCACGGCCAGCGGGTCACGGGTTTACTTCACGGTAGACGACGGGGTGAACGGCAACGAGTTGTGGCAAAGCGACGGAACGGAGCTGGGTACGGTGTTGGTCGACGACCTGGAACCGGGAGCTTCGAGCTCAAGTCCTCACACCTTGGTCGACGCGCTAGGCAAGCTGTTTTTTGTAGCGACCACTTCTATTACCGGGGACGAGCTGTGGGTGCTTGATACTGGGCCGGCTTGTGGGGACGGCTTGGTCGACCCCGGCGAAGACTGCGACGATGGCAACACCAGCAACGGTGACTGTTGTTCGGACCAGTGCGTATTTGAGCCTATTGGATCTGCTTGCGAGGACGGTACTTTCTGTACCTACAGCGACCAGTGTGACGGTGCGGGCGTTTGCGTGCCTGGACTAGCCGTTTCCACGCCCATGTGCCCGGCGACCAAGGCTCCCCTGTTAATCAGGATCAAGGACAAGTCCAACAATTCGGCGGACGGGTTGCTCTATAAGCATCGCCACACGGGTAGTGGCCTGGGTAATCCGGTGCTGCAGACCGACTACCAGCTTTGTGTGTGGCAGGATGCGGGCGGGTCGCCGTCGCTCATACTTGACCCCTTCGTACCCGCTGGCGGCACCTGCGGCAGTAACCCCTGTTGGAAGCAGCAAGGGAAGACATTTAAGTACAAGGATAACTCCGGTTCGGCCGACGGGATCAGGCGGATAACACTCAAGGAGCTCAACAGCGGAGACACCAAGGTGCAGTTCAAGGGAAAGGGTGCCGCACTGGGCGTACCCGCGTTGCCACTTACGCATATTGTACGGGTACAGCTACACTCAAGTGACGGGTTATGTTTGACTACCGATTTTTCGGCCCCAGCAATAAAAAATACTTCGACGCAGTTCAAGGACAACTAAGTATGGCGGGCACACTCGGAGGATCGTCGTAGTCGAACTTTATGTGGATCCTCTCCGCGGCAAGTGCCGCTAATCAGGCGCGAGATCGATCGCACTTGTAACCCGGCCGGTAAAGAAGCGGGCCCGGACTGAACAGCCGAGCCGGAGATACTCAACGCCTCTCTACCTACTGGTCTGAGGCCCATTAGTAGACTAGAATCACCGCCGCGTGTCTGCCGCACCGACAAAAGTTTTGGCGGTCGATCCTGAAGCTCCCGACCGGCGTCTGATGTTCCGCTACCGAATCTCGGTCGGAGTGCTCCTCTTGATAGCGTTGGCATTGCGGATTCCGGGTCTCGGAGAAAGTCTCTGGTTCGACGAGCTGTGGTCTACACATATCAAGCTTGGTTCTCTGCCACGGTTTTTCATCACCGCCTTGCGCGATGTTCATCCTCCCGGATACCACGCTGTGGGATTCGTCTGGATCCGGCTGTTTGGGGATTCGGAGCTGTCGATTAGGGTGATTCCGATGTTGTCGGGAGTGGGTGGCGTTTTTCTGGTTTGTGAGCTCGCCCGGCAGTGGGGGACTTTCCGGGCGGGGATTATTGCCGGCCTGCTGGTGGCGCTCTCCCCGGTCCACATCTGGTACTCACAGGAGGCGCGTTCGTATGCGTTCCTGTCGTTGACGATTTTGCTCGCGGTCTGGGCTCGATCGCGTCTGAGCCGCGACAATGCCGATACCCGCTGGTTCGCGCTCTACGTCGTGTCGATGGGGACCGCGCTGTCGCTCCACTACTACGCGTTGGCATTCGCGGCGAGCTATCTCGTCGTCGATCTGCTGGGCACCAACCCTTTTCGGCGCCGGCTTGTGTCGGCGAACTTAATCGGATGTCTCGCCGTTCTTGGATATGTGGGAGCGAAATTGTCGGTCGGCTCCTTGAGACTCTCGTATAGCTATCTGAAGGAGCTCGACGCTGTCAGTCTGTGGATGACCTTGTTCGACTGGTTCCCGACGGGCCACACGTTGTTCGCCGCCGGGACCTACAATCCCGAGTGGGAGATGCTCGCAGATCCGTTGATGTTTGGGTCGCATCTACTCGTCGCAAGCCTGCTGGTGTCGGGCTGTATCTCGGTTTGGCGGCGTCGGCGCGCCGATCCGTCGGCCGTCAGTCCGCTCGAGCCGATCGCTCCCCTGGTTTGCGTCCCTGCCATGTTGTTCGGATTATCATTTCTCGGATTCGCAGGTACCTTTATCGAGCGCAGTTTGTTCGTCTGTCTTCCGTTCTTCTTCATCTTGGTCGCACTCGGACTCGATGCCGTTCGCCCCGTGGCTGTTCGGGCGGTCCTGGCGGTTTGCTTGCTTGTACTGATGGTCAGCGGACTCGCGGCGTTTCATAGCAAGGCTGATGAATGGACGGTATACAAACCGAACCCGGACTGGCGCTCTGCTGCCGCGCTTCTGCTGCAAGATACCGAGGTGGATCGCGCTGCGGTCTTCGTTGCGTCACCTGCAGACGTACTGCGTTACTACAGCGGCGAGTTCAACAAAACAGGCGCCGCCAACTCGCCGCTGGTTCGAGAACCGGTGAAGCATTTCGACCTCTACGGGTTCGACCAGTCAGACGGCTGGGCAGGCGATCAAGCTGCCCCTCCATACACGCATGCTTTCATGATCCGCAATGACTTCTGGCGTGGTAAGTTCGAGAAGAAGAGAGAGGAGTTTCTTGCTGAGTATCCACTCGAACTCGTCGATCGTACGCAACTCAAGGGATTGTTGGTCGAAAAATATCTGGTGGTCTCGTTACCCGACGATCCGTCGGGTCCCAACGTAGCGCGGTGAATCGGTGCGACAGCAGAGTGCCGCTGCGTGGACGGCTCGACCTCGCATCCGGGTTCAACGCAACGCCGTCAAAACATCGCGACGTTGCTGTTTCTCTCAATCGGAGAACTCGCCGAGCATGAAGAAGCGCGGGTCTTGAGTACCGCGCCCCCCCGACTGGGCCGACCACAACTCGCATCACCGCCACGCGATACGCTCAGTTCTCCAACGCACCCGTTTGCGCCGGAGCATGGGAGAAAACTTGAATTCGCAGGGCACGGCACTGCTGAGCCGTCCACAAGGACCGCCCCACCCCGCCACCGCCGCGCATCAAGCCGCTCGTTTACGTAAACGAGGTTATCGGCGCTGCCGATACTGCCGGATGGCGCTTTGGAGTTCCTAGCCTCAACCCCCCAGTTGGGTCATTGACGCAACCGCTGGCACCTTGTTAGCTTGTTCGTTGTTGTTCTTGTTTTGGGTGAGAGACCGGAGCCGGCCTGAGCCGCGCGTCCCAGTGAGGCCGACCGTGAGTAATAGATTTGTTCCGCTACCAACCTACCGTTCTACTTTGTTTTTCGCTCTCGTCGCGCTGTTGCTCGTTCTTCTGGGGGCTTCGACCGGACTGGCTGCTTTCCTGTCCTTCGTAGAGGCTCGCTTCGACGACGTCGACGGATTTGACGGACTGGCTGGTGCCCGCGGTGTTGCGGTGAGTCCCGACGGCAAACATGTCTATGTAGTCAGTGAGGGCGAGAATGCTTTGGTGGTGCTCGCCCTTGATGAAACGACGGGTTCCTTGACCTTCGTTGAGGCTGAGTTCGATGGAGTCGACCTGGTGGATGGGCTGGCCGGTGCCCAGGCGGTCGCGGTCAGTAGTGACGGGGCTCACGTCTATGTCGCTGGAGAGGCGGGCAACGCCCTAGCTGCCTTCGGACGTTCGGCATCCACGGGTGAAGTGACCTTCATTGAAGCCGAAGTTGATGGCTCTGGCGGAGTCGACGGATTGGGTGGTGCGCGGTCGGTAGCTCTGAGTGCGGATGGTGCTCACGTCTATGTCGCCGGTCGCACTGACGACTCTGTAGCAGTGTTCAGTCGTGACAGTGGCAGCGGCGAATTGACCTATGTCGAGTCTCATTTCGACGATCTGTTGGGTGTTGACGGCTTGAGTAACGCCAGCGGAGTCGCTGTGGCGGCCGACGGAGGGCATGTCTATCTGGTCGGGCAGGGGGATGATGCTGTGGCGACTTTTTCCCGTGATTCAGGAACTGGAGCGCTGAGCTTTGTCGAGGCTCTTTTTGACGGAATCGATGGGGTCGAAGGCCTTGGCAACGTACGCGCAGTGGTCGTGAGCGCCGATAACGATCACGTGTACACGAGTAGTCAGGGAGACAACGCAATCTCTGTCTTCTCGCGAGATGATGTTACTGGAGAGTTGACCTACGTCGAGACTCACGTGGATGGCACGGGCGATGTTGACGGGTTGTCCGGATCGCGAGCTGTTGCGACCAGCATGACCGGATCTTTTGTCGTGGCCTCAGGGACCGGCGATGACGGTGCTTCACTGTTCAGCCGCGACTCTGGAACCGGCGGTCTCGCGTTTGAAGCTGCTGTTTTCGACGGGGCCGAAGGTGTTGATGGGCTAAACGGTGTTCGTGGCCTTGCCCTAACCCCCGACGGTTTGCACCTAGTCGCGGCCAGTAAGACGGAGGATGCTGTTTCGGTTTTTCGTCTGGTGCCGTGTCCATCTGAGCCCGCCGTGGGGTGCCGTGAGGCTGAGAGGGCCAAGCTCATCATTAAGATTGATGACGACAATTCGAGCTTACGCGATCGGCTGCGCTGGAGCTGGGATAAGGGTGAAGAAACCCTGGGGGCGGCGCTTGGTGATCCCGTTGACGGTGTGACGAACTATCAACTGTGCCTCTATGATGAGCCTGACGGTGCACCAGCCTTCGTGGTCAGCTTGGTCCTCCCATTTGGTCGAACCTGCGGGGAAGATCCGTGCTGGGATCGCACGGGTGATGCGCTGGACCCGCGCAAGATGAAGTATCGCAACCGAGCTGTCACACCCGACGGAGTGTCGAAACTCAAGATCAAGGCCGGGGCTGCTGGTCGCGCCAAGGCGCGAGTAGACGGTGAGGGGCCGGAGTTGAAGTTGGACGAAGGAGCTTTGGCTACGCTGCCGTTGTTCCCCCCGGTCGCCGCCCAGCTGTTCACGAGTGACGGTGAGTGCTGGAACGCCGTTTTCAATATTGACGACATCGTGGCCAACGATGGGCCGGTTTCGGGGAAGCAACGCTTCAAGGCCTCCGCCCGCACCCCCTGAAGCTCTCCGCTTCGGCGTGCGGTAGCCACCGAGTAGCGATTGTCGGGCTTCTGCTCGGCTCGTGCTTGGCTCACACATTCATTGTCGTGGAACGCGGGCGGTCCACTCCTTGAGCAGGCCGGGCACGGCGTAGTGAGATCGAGATGTGTCCGCTAACCGAGCGTCGGCCCGAATGGCCACGTTCGACCCGCGAGCCTAGCACCGCTGCCGCCCGCCTGTCCATGGATACGCCCCCCCGGTTGGCAAGGCATCGGCACCGATGAACCGTCGTCGAGAACGGATCGAGGGATTCTGGTTGACACGCGCATGGTAGGACGTTTTTTGTACTTCCCCACCGGCGCTTAAATGTCCTAGACGCGCTTGGGGTTGACGTATGCAGGGCTCCTAAGTCAAAAAGGGCCTTCATGTCGGCTACCGTCAGGAGAGACAGCATGCACGAAAAACGAAGCTCCTATGCGCGCAAAAAATCGATCGGCCGGATGCTCATTCTAGCATTCGTCGTCGGGGCATCGACGCTTCTGGTCGAAACTCCGGTCCAGGCTCAGCCGCTGACCAAAGACCAGCTGAAGTGCTCAGGCAGTCTCACCAAGTCTTGGAGCAAGGTGAGCGGTGCCGCCGTTAAACAAGTCGCTGGGTGCCTGAAGAACAACGCCAAGGGTAAGGCACTGAGTAAATCGGACCCGGCCGTCGTAACGCTCGAGCAATGCGTGGTCAGCGACGAGAAGGGAAAGATTCAGTTAGCCAAAGACAAAACAGACGAGGCCTTTGCCCGGTTCTGCACGGGAACCGACAAGAACGGAGCCCCGAAGTTGCCGCCCTACGCAGTCACCGATGCCGCTACGGTCAAAGCAGAGGCATCGGCCCATGGCGTCGATCTTGCGCATGCGGTGTTCAGCTCGGATCTCGACTCGGGCGTGTTCATCCCCGAAGCCACCGACAAAGCCGCCGCAAAGTGCCAACTGGGAATCTGGAAGGCGACCGGAAAGTGTGACGCCACCCGCTTCAAGGAGTTCGCGAGCTGCAAGAAGCTCGCGCTGAAGGATGGGTCCATAACCAGTGCCCAGGATCTCGAGGACACCTGCCTGGGAATCGGTGACAACGATCAGCCGGATCCGAAAGGCAAGATTGCGAAAGCATGCACCGGCCCGCAAGGCGGAATCGGCAAAGCCGTTTCAAAATGCGACGAGGGCCTGGCCCTTGAAAGCCTGGTCCCCGAATGCGCGCAGGCCGATCCTACCCAGTGCGTGCAGGACAAGATCACAACGCAGGGGTGTTCCGCAATCAATGCCGCTGACGGACTCAGTCGCGACTGCACCTCCAGCGCAGCGACGTGCGAGGACGACAATCGCGTGGTGTTCTACGTTCCAAACTGGGTGGCTTGCCCATCGTTTGCCCAGTTATCACTCTACACCCACGCGATGGTCGCTTTCGCCGTCACCTATCCTTTCTGGAACCAGTCTGGCGATAACTGCGGGGCCGACACGTCGTGCACGCTGCAGGCCCTGCCCGGGTGCGGCGGCCTGCCGGCGTCGCAGATGGTCGATCTGTTTCACGCCGCCGGGGCAAAGGCCATCCTCAGCTTTGGCGGGGCCGGTATGGGCGGATCCTGGGCGGGCAGCCAGGATACCTGCTGGGAACACTGCCTGGACAAGGCGCCGGCGCTGGCCGCCGAGCTCACTTCCTTGGTGATGGATGCCGGCTTCGACGGCATCGACATCGACTACGAGTACCATCTCGGGCAGGAGCACGTCGACTTTCTGATCGAACTGACGAACGAGCTGCGCGTCGGCCTCGACGCGGCGTCTCCGGGCGTGCACAAAACGATCAGTCACGCCCCGATGGACTCGAACATGGACATCCTGGGAACCTGTCCCAGTGCGCCGGGGGCCGGCAATGACTTGTACATCCCGGTGCTCGAGGCAACCACCGCAGCCGTGGATTTCATCATGCCCCAGTTCTACAACGGCTGTTTCCGCCCGCAGCTACCGAGCCAAACCGCTGGTTTCCTCGCGAACTACGGTGCGATCGTCGACCAGGTCTACGGGGGCGATGCTTCCCGCGTGGCAGTCGGGCTTTGTGCGGAAGATTGTTCGAGCACCGGTAGTAATGCGACCCCGGCCGAGGTCGTGGATGTGCTTGAGCAGGTTCACGCCCAGTACCCGACCAACGGTGGCATGATGCTGTGGGACTCCAGGGCAGATTCCTCCCTGGCGTACAGTGAGGCGATCTGGGACTGGCGGCTGGCGGACGTATGCCCGGGGATTACTGGACCCTCCTTGGTCATGATCAACGAAGTACTCGCCACGCCGACCTCGGGGACCTCGCCCGTCGGCGATGCGAATTGTGACGACGTCTTTGACCCGTTGGAGGATGAATTCGTAGAGATTCTCAACCTAGGCGCATTCGCCGCCGACTTGAGTGGTGCGACGCTCCATGTCGCGTCTTCAGGACTGAGCCACACCTTTGCCGCCGGGACCGTCCTTGAGGGCGGCGGGGCGATCGTCGTCTTCGGGGGCGGAGATCCGACCTTTGACGGCAGCTCTACTTCCAGCGCGCCGTGGTGCGTCACGCTCGGCCCCGGCGTTCAAGTTGTCACCGCGAGCGCGGGCCTCGACGTCTCCAGCTCGGCCGACACCCTCACCCTCAGCGACAGCAGCGGCACACCGATCGACACGGTGACCTTCAACGCCGATGGAGGCGGTCCTTATAGCTTGAACCGTCTGCCCGATCTCGACCCGACGGCGCCGCTGTTTCCGCACATTTGGGCGAGCTCAACTTCGGCCATACTTTCACCAGGCACGACTGCATCGGGGACTAGTTTCTAGCCGCCGTTTACTTTGCCGGAGCGAGCATACCCGGCGGCTTCGCGAGCCGGTGCATCGGCACACCGATGAACCGTCGTCGAGAACGGATCGAGGGATTCTGGTCAACATAACGCCCACGGCCGGCGCTTAAATTTCCTAGACACGAACTTTGCCTCGACCTGCCTCGCGTCTCAGCCGAAGCCGTAGATAACCAGATCGGACCCAGCGCTACTGGACTGCAAGGACCGACGACGGCAGGCACACGGTCGTCCGCTTGGATGTTCCCACAGTTAGCGGCGCGGGAATTCCGGACGGTGCAACGTGGACGGTGGCTCTTTTGGTGTGCCGGGTCTGTGATCCGGCGTCGGTGCCGATGGGCAGCCCGGCCACGGCTGCCGCTTCAGGGCCGACCAGCTCACGGGCCAGCCTAGCCTTGTAGCAAAGCACCACTTGGCCGGACCGCGCGGGCCGCGAGGAGGTTCCGGGCGCGGCGTTCGTGGTACGCGATGCTTCGACGTCGTTCAGCGCGGTGGGGCTACACAGTTCGGCCGGCCCACTGAGATTGTACAGGCACCTGCCCTCGGCGGGGGTGGTTACGAAGGCGCTGTCGGCCGCACAGTCGTCGAACACGTCCGTTGCGAACACCTGCAGGCCGTCGCGTAAGCGAGCCGTCGGCGCCTGGTCGCTCGCAACGCTCTTGTCGAGCTTGACTCGATAGCAAACGGCGTTCGTTTCGTCGGCTGCAAATGGGGCGGGCGGGGCCGCGAGATCCAGAGTTGCTGGGGCCAGGAGAGCTAACACTTTGCGTGAGTTTACGGTGATCGTTCCGAGCTCGTTCTCCAGATCCCAGCGTCGGCCGGTATGGCGTACGGCTTTCGGGTAATCGCCGGACTCGTTGGCTTCGCCTGCTCCCTCGCGCGCGGCTTTGATCTTGTAGCGAACCTGCTGAACGTCGCTCCCGGTCACCGCAAGACCTTTCGTTTTTCCTATCTCATAGTTTTCGGGGTCATCGGGAGCGGTGTCGTCGAGCAGGATGTCGTCGATGTTTATATTGTATCCTTTGGCTAGCGTGTTGCCCGCAGTCTTGGCCGCCTTGGCCTTGTAGCCGATGGAGGTCTGGGGGTCTCTGGACCAGAACGATGGGCGTTGCGCCGAACCGGCCATCACTCGCCACGCGGAGCCGGCTACGCTCTCGAGTTCCGCGAAATCAACCATCTCTGGGCACGCGTACACCACTCCGGCGTTGCTGACGTGCATTTTGTCGATTTCGTCGAGGACCTCCGCCGCTTTGGTGGCGTCGCCCGAACGCTCGTAGGCCATGGCCACGCCCAGGCTTCCCTCGGACCAGGCGAGGTCCGTGGCAGGATACGGCTTGTAGGCGGCAATAGTCTTCGGCACGGAATCGATGACACAGGATTTGCTGGTCGTGAAGTTTGCTTCCACGAAGGCCATGCAGGCCGCGGCACCGGCCAAGTCCCCGATGGCTCGCAGAAACATCGCACCCCAGGAGCCGGTGTCGAGCGCCATCGCCGTATCGCCGATGCCTTGTTGGAAGCAATCGTAGCCGGCGTTCCAGTGATTGGTGAGTAGCGACTGTTTGATTTCTTTCGCTGCGGTCGTGTAGGCCGCGTTCCCCGAGATCAGTCCGGCATCACGAAACAGGAAGTAAGCGTCGATATTGTGTTCGGTGGAGAACCAGCTCACGTCCGGTCCGCCTTTGACCGATCTCAGGGTGACGTCCTGCATCGTCAGTACCCAATCAACCACCTCGAGTGCGTCAGCCTGGAACTGGTCGTCATCGCATAGCTGCTGATACAACAGGAAACTGTATCCTGCCCACGCAATCGCTCCGGTGCGGTAAAACGCGGCGGTCGAGCCGGTGACGACGTTGCTAACGAACGGCAAACTTCCGTTCGATTCGATCAGGCCGGCGACGGACTCGAGGGCAGCGGCGGCTTCGCTGCAGCGGTCTTCCAACGCCCACGCGATTACGGCCAGTGCGTCGTCATAAATGTAGGACAGGTTCTCAAGCGTATGACCCGGCGGTGTGTCGTAGCTGATGACCAGGCCGGATGCGCTCTGGGCGGGGGTGGGGACAGCCGTGTTCGGGACCTGTCGGTAGGCAAGCCACTGCGTAAGCTGGGGGATCGATCCGGGGTTCGCAAGGAACTCGGCGCTGATGGTTCCCGTATCGACTACGATCTGACCCTCATCGGTGTCGCGCGAATAGATCGGGTCAGCGTTGTTTGCCGCAGAGAGGAAGGTCGTGCCGGGATGTACAATCGGCCGTGCACGCAAGGGCGCCAGCGCATCCATGGAAGAAAACGACGGTTCGCCCCAACCCGTGGCGCGATGGCCGTACATCAAGGCCGAGTGCCAGGAATAAAAAAACAGGTTCTCGTCGTAGGTTCCCACGCCGTCCGGCGTAGTGATGGAGAGCACGTCGAAACCCATGAGCGCTTGGTAGGCATCCAGAGCGTTCGCTTTGGCCTGCCAGGTTGCGGCCGAAAGCGGTGTGCCGAGCTGAACTTGATGACTTTCGTACAAGTAGAAATCGTCGGCGGTCAGGCTGGTCGACAAACCGCTCGGATTATACGTGGCATGAACCGCCGGACTGAAAACATCATCGACGAAAAAACCGTTTGCGATCACGGGCATGCCTTGGGCGTGGGCGTAATCGACGGCCGCGTTTTGACGAGCGCGGTCGGTCAAGAAATCATATCCGAAATCGTCGAAGAAGATTCCGTCGGCCCCCGTTGCAAGCCATTCGTCGACACGCAGTTGTACTTCGGCCAAGGGTAGATTCTGCGTGGATACGCCGAGGTCGATGTATCCGAAGGTCGTTGTCGCCGACATCGCGGGTTCGGCGAGAATCGCTACCATGTTTGCGTGGTCCGGGTGGCTGACCTTCTCCAGGGTGTCACCGAGCACTACAAACTCGTATTGGCCGAACTCGTCGGCGGCCAGCGCATTGTCGAAGGTCAAATTGATCGACGACGGATAAGCGTAGTAGATCAGGAGCCCTTCGGGCGAAAGGGCAAATGAAGGGGATGCAGCAAACAGGGCGCTAGCGAACCAGGCGGCCGCACCGGTAGCCGAGAGGCGTTTGACCATTATCTCTTATAATAGAAGAGAACCCGACTAGTAAGTGAGCCGCTAAGCAGGAGGGGGTATGCCCACTGGCCCAATGGTAGGACGCTTTTTGTACTTCCCCACCTGCGCCTAAACTTCCTAGACACCTAAGTATCTTTAACTCCCACCCGCAACGGCCGGTCGCAGCTTCGCGATTAGTGTCCATACAAGAAGTCGCAAAGGCTGCCGGGGCTAGGGAACTGCCTATCGCACACGTCATTGACGACGGTTCATCGGTGCCGATGCCCTGGCTACTCATCTAGCCAGGGCTCCAAATCCCTCGCCGACTAGGGACAGCTTCCGTTGAGCAATCCGTCATCAAACAAATCGCATTCACGAATCAGGCTGTCGCCGTCGTTCAGCCCGAGACAAACCCGGCACTCTACGCGATCGTCTAGGCAAAGATGCGTGGCCTCCGCATCCAGCACACCGCAACCCGGAAATGTCAGGGACAGATCGACCGCAGGCGCAGGGCATTTGTCGGCAAGCGTCTTACGAATCTTGTCTACCTTGCCGCCGGAGTTGAGATTGCAAGCTTTGGCGATCTTCTGCTTGGGGTCGTCACCGATGCAGGCCGATAGCTGATCAGGGGTGCGTACCGTTTCGCCTTTCAGTCCACCCTTCTTGCAGCTGTTGAAGGCCTTTACCTTGGTTTCGAGGCACTTATTGAGGCTCTTTGTCACCGCGGCCTGACACTTGGCCCCGTCTGGGTCCGCACTCTCAACGAAGACCGCCGTATCTAGGTCGGCCGCGAAGACATCGTGAATCAGGTCGAGAGGCATCGCCTCGGCGGGGAGATTGACGTCGAGCGCGACAGCAGGACCGAACTCCGGTACATCCGTCGTACATTTTTTGGCCTCGGTAGAGACCGTTTTGTCCTTCGCACTCTGTACCTTTACACCCGTGGATGTGGCGCAAGCTTCAGCCGACGCTCCACCGGCGGCGAAGTCCTTGATGCAACCAGCCACATGCTTGCCCTCAGCTTTGGCTACCTTAGAAAGGTCTTTGTTCAAACCGAGGATACATTTTTGCTGATCCTTGCTCTGGGGCAGGATCCGCCATGCATTGAAGCCGGCCTCACGTCCGCACGCCGCCGGCTGGGCCAAGACCTTGCAAGCGTATTCCGGGATGAAGTTGAGCTCGTTCGTCAAGAGAAGTGAGCTGTCAGCCGACATCGTGATGTTGACCAGATCGCCCGAGTTTACGTAGCGCGTCAACTCCGCCCCGGTGTCGTAGTCGAGAACCAAAAGATCGGTGCGTGCCGCGCCGAATAGAGCTGATTCCGCCACATAGACCAGATTATCGAATCCGGCGATCACCGAGCTCGAAACGTGCGCGGCCTCCCGAGCGTGATGCCACACCTGGGTCAGCTGGACATCGCCGAACTCGTCGCGGGTAATATCGGACGCGGTCACACCGACGAGCGGCACCATACTGAAGACCCGATTCAGCGGCGAGATCACCGGCGATGATAGCAACTTGTTCCCAACCGGAAGCGTCGCGAAATCGGTGCAGAGCGGGTAGTCCTCGCCCATCCCCGGGACAAGAGCATCGCAGGCTGGAATATCGACGGCGACGAGATTGTTGTCGCCGTCGCCGGCCACCACAAACTGTCCATCTTTGCTGACCGTGGGCGTGCTCGAGCTGGCTTCCCCGCCGGGCAGTACCACCACGAACTCGATCGACAAACGATCGGCAAACAGCTGCGTGTCGTCATAGCGAAGCGCCCACAGAGCGGGGTTGTTTGCGACGTTGGGCGCCGGTGCCGCGGCGGTCACAAAGATGAGACCCGTATGGGTGTCGATGCCAACATTGTTATCGACCTCGAACTCCCCGCCGCCGCGCGCGTAGGTCCAAAACAGATCTGCGGCGAGAGTGCCCATGGTAGAGTCGAGGAATCCGGCCGGGCGCGGTTCGGCCGCTTGGGTCTTCTCGCTAGGAATATCGAGAGGAGCCGCCAGCGACGCGCCGGTGGCCCTGTCCAACACAACCACCCAGCCGTCACCGTAGGTCGCGGTCACGAGCTCACCCGTCGGAAGAATGTTGATTCCGAACGGCGGGTTCTCAAACCCCTTGGCCGAAGGCAGTGACCCGAACAGGGTCTGATCCCAAAGAAGGTTGCCATCAGAATCGAACGCGGCGATTCGCTGCGTATCGGCCATGTAGAGATTGCCATCTGCATCAACCAGTGGATTGGTGATGTGCGCGCCGTGGTCGAACAGACAATTGCCGCCGATGCGATCCTCCCACAGTTGCGCGCCGGTTTCCTGATCCAGCGCGACCAGGTTGCACCTGTCGTCGGCGAGATCCCACCCAAGCGCGCAGTAGATGTTACCCTCAGGCCCCGACGAGCAGGGCTGCACCAACGACGAGTCCGTGAGCGTCTCCCACAACTTCTCGATCCGCACCGGGCCATCGGTCTCGATATATCCGGCCGCTCTCGGGTTCACGTGCTGCATCGGATAGCCCGAGGCCGCGATCAGCGGGAACTCCGTTTCGTTAAAAGCCATCGTCGGGCTTACTGCGACGAAGGTGAATAACATCAAGGAAAATTGTACCAAGCGTAGGCTAGTCATCATTTTTCCTCACTTTGGATTCACACGCCCTCGACCTGAGTGTCTAGGAATTTTAAGCGCCGGTGGAGAAGCACTCAATGGGTGTTAACGTGACAACACCCGCCAGGCTCCATCCGAGTCACGGGCTCTTAGCTTTGAACTGAGCCGCTTCGCTTTTTATCACTCCGGAGGCCTCGAACGTTGCCGCCACGCATAGGCCGCTTTCACGATTGGTCATCTGGACGACCAGAGGGGTGTCGAATGGCAGCACGGGGTCCGGAAGGTTAAGTCCCTTACCCTTTACTTTCACGAGGGCCTTGTCGCTTGCGCTCTCTTTGAGCAGTACGCCCTGAACACCGTCGGCTTCACCGGTCTTATCCTTGTACTTGAATCCTTTCGTGCTGATGGGTTTCCACTTCGTCGCGCTTGCCGGAACAGTGAGGTCGGCGACAAGATCGGCGGCGACACCCTGATACACGCACAGTGAGTAGTCGGCGTCAGAGGCCGGATTGGAGAACTCGGCTAAGCTTGTGGAGGCGCCCTTGAGCCACTTCCACGAGAGTTTGTCTTTAAGTCCGCCGCCCTTCTTGAGCGAGTGAACGATGGATTTGCCGGCCGCACGACAACCGGCCGCCGGCGTGTCTGGACAAGAAGACAGATGCAATACCGCACAGCTGTCGTCGAGTGCATCGGCGGCAGTCGTCAGACCGGCCGGTATTGCGTTGTCCAAGAAGTCGTCCAGCCCCGCACTTGCTGCGGTGAGCGTGGCGTCGGCACGGTCCCAGCGATCCTGGCTGATCTCGCCTTTCGCCAACGCCGAAGGCGCCGCATGGTCGCGGATCTGTGCAATGAGTTCGCGAACCTGAGCACCATCAGCCTCGGCCGAGTCCGCACAAATACCGATATTCGTGTCGGCATTGCGTGCACGGTCGGCGGCAGCGCATGCGGCTTCGCCCGCCAGCAAGTCGTGCCGTTCGACGTCAAACTTAGAAATGCCGCCTGTTAGGGTGCCGAACGACAGTCCTGCCGCAATCGCAAAAGCGACGCGTACCGGCGAGTTCCCCAAGTAGATCGCGCCATCGGCGCCGGCGGTCATGACGGCGACAGTCTCTTGAATAGCGGGTGTGAAGTGACGAACTGCGCCCGTATCACGATCGAGCACCCCGACACCAACGGCTGTGGCCAACGGGGTACCGTTGACGACCACGCCCGCACCGGCTTGGAATCCCAACCCGTTCGCCCCGATGGACGTCAGGTTGAGATTGAACTCTGAGTCGAGAACTCCGAGGCCGTTGAACAGCCCGGACATCGTAACGACCCAGCCGATCGAACCGGAGGCGCCGTTGTCGAAGACCTGCGTGATAAAATCGCGACTTCCGGCATAGAGAACATCGTTGTCAGAGGACACCGCAATCGAACCTACAATTAGCTGGCCTACGTCGACCGACCAATCGACGGTGCAGTCCGCGCCTGAAATCGCGAGCAGCTCTCCGAAATTGTCGCCGACGTAGACACGCGAGCCGTCGGCCTTCAGTGCGGGCGTCGATGCGCTGCCTCCGTCGAAGTAGGCGTGGCAGGCCTCGGAGATCGTGAAGAGTCCGCCACCGGCCGGCGCGATATCGAGACCGTAGAGTGCACCAAAGTCCGAGACGCCGTCTACGCTGCCGTCTTCACCGTCCGGTGCTGTGGCCGCGATCCACAGCCGCCCCGTATTGGGATCGACAGAGAACATGTTTGCAACCTCGACGTCGCGACCGAGCAGAACCTTTACGAACGCTTCGAACGAACCGGAAGGTAGATCGACCAGAGCCTGCACCAGAACTTCTGCATCGGCGAGAACCTGCGGGTCAATCGTCAACGGCGTGTTCGTCGATTTTTCGCCGGGCAGTTGAAGCGGTGCTGCCATCAGCTGCGCGCCGGTCGCGCGGTCCAAGAGAAAGACGTTTCCGTTCACCGTTAACGCCCCGATTGCATCGATTTGCGGAACGTAGTTCGTACCGATCACACCGTCTTCGAGTGTGACGCCGGTTTGCGTAAGACCGGTAGCTACGTCCCAGACTATCGTTCCATCCGGCTCAACGGCGATCGCCCGATCGTAGAGCACCAAATAGATGATCTGCTCGCCGGGGTTGGAAGGATCATCGAGTACCATCGGCGTCGAAGACCCAGGAGGCGCGCCGGTTGTGTTCGAGATCGACCAACGGCGCGATCCGTCGCTCGGATCGAGCGAGATGAGCACGACGTCTTCGTAAGGCACAAAGGGCGAGAAGTAGAGGAACCCGTCCTTGTCGATGACGGGGCCGGTCGGATTGAAGGTTGCTTGTTCTGTGGTCCAGCCACGATCGAGCGCCGGGCCAATTGCGCGTTCGATCTCGTCGCTGTTGGTGATGTCGCCGTGAAGATTCGTCCAGGTATTTCGCACCGGGAGGGCGGGATCCTCGACCGAAACGTCGCGGCACCCACTGGGCTCCCACGTGCTCAGTTCGGTTGGTGCCTCCAGGTGTGGAGCGCTCGGCAGCGCCCAAGCGGGAGTAGTGACGGCAAAAGCGATGAGGGCGACGAGTATATGTACTATCGTAGATTTCATGTCAGTCATTCCTGCGGGCTGCGACATATCGCATGTCGGCCCTGTGGTGTGATTCGATATCGAGCGAGTTCATTCGGTGTTCCCCTGATCGGTAGGCGTGGGGGCCAAGCGGTCCAGTATGCCCAGCATCAAAACGTGCAACTCGCCGCGCAGTTGCTCCGGCTCGACATCATCCAAGTTCGCTGCCGGCAAAAGGAACGGTTCGAACAGCAGCCACCCAAGTGCCAAAGCGGCCGCGGCGGCCGAAACGAGACGCGGGTCGAACTGGGGATCGAGGTCGCCGCTTTCGCGCGCGCTGGTAAACTGCTCGACCAGCCCTCGTACGACGGGGAAGTCCGACTGTAGATTGCTGGGCACCTCGCCATCGAGAATCGCGCGTGCGATCACTCGCCAGAAGAGGCTTTCACTGGTCGATTCGAACAGGCCAATCAGACCTTCAAAATTCTCGGGCGCCTCATGGCGTATGGCAGAGAGGTTGCTCGTAAGACGGTCGATCACGGAACTGAACAGCGCCTGCTTGCTACCGAAGTGGCGGTGGATCAGGCCGTGGTTGACCCCCGCGCGGTCCGCGACGTCGCGCACGGAAACGGCGGCCGGCCCGCGCTCGGCGAGCAAGGTCGTGGCCGCGTCGAGAAGCGCCGCTTTCACCTCTTCGCGCCCCCGTACGGAAGGGGTCAGCACCGTGACATTGTCTGCTCCTGGCTTCGCCATGGTAGAAGCGACCGGCCATAGTCGATCGACTGCACTAGGCGTAGTCGATTGACTACACCCCTGTCAACAGGAAAATGTGCCTGGCCGAATATTTGCCCGACAACCCCTCTCGGAGCGGCCTTTTGGGCTGAAATATGAGCCACGATGAGGCCCGCGCCTCAAGGCGCGCTTGGGGGAAGGCGTTAGGATCGGCCCATTCCGGGTTGCTGCCCACACCGGTGGTCGTGTCGCAAGTGCCAGCGTCGTGGCACTGGTCGCTGGCCGTGCACACTGCCCCCTCGCCTCTTCGCCACAACGAACACATCGCTGTCGCCGGTACATCGCCGCTGCAATACTCCCGTCGATGACGCCGCCGTGGCACAATCGAACACGAGAACGTGCAGTGCGGGATCTCCCGCTTCATGCCGGCGGCTAGCTCACGAGGAGAACCCCCTACTAATGAAGATCGTCCACATCCTCCGAACGTCCATGGCTGTGCTTGCACTGGTGACGTCGGCAAGTTCGGCGGCAGCCTACGAGTTCCCCATCGAGGATCCGTTCGCCGCGACCGTGATCGGCACGCCTACGGCTCTTAAAGCACAGGTTCCGATGAAGATCCCCGGCGAAGCCCGAACTCTCGAAGTATCGCCTACGGCGGATATTCCCGACGTTTTTTGGTACGAGCGCGGTCTCAAGTTCGGATTCGTCCCTCAACACGAAGACGGTGAGAATGCCCGCCCGCTAATCTTCATCATCGCCGGCACCGGCGCGCACTATAGGTCGGAGAAAGTGGTCGCACTGGCAAAGGCTTTCTACCAGGCCGGCTTCCACATAATCTCGATTTCATCTCCCACGCAGCTCAACTTTCTCGTAAACGCATCGAGCACACACCTACCGGGCTTCCCCGGCATAGACGTCGCCGACCTGTACCGAGTGATGGGTGCCGCCTACGAACAGGTCCGCGATGAAATCAACGTATCCGAGTTCTACCTGACCGGGTACAGCTTGGGTGGCTTGCAAGCGGCGTTCCTCGCAAAACTCGACGCCGAACACAGAAAGTTCGATTTCAAAAAAATTCTGATGATCAACCCGGCCGTCAATCTCTACGCGTCGGTCGAAATCATGGACGCACTGCTCACTGAAAGCGTTCCAGGTGGCGTCGATGGCGTAGGCGAATTCCTCAACCGGGCTATTGAGCGGCTAGCCCAGCTCTACCACGACGACGATGACCTCCGACTCGATGGTGACTTCATCTACAAAATCTACCAAGAAACAGAGCATCTGGCGGACGTTAGAGGCATCCCGCAGAATGCGCGGCCTCAGAACGCGAAGGCGCTAATAGCCATCGCGTTCCGAATCGCATCGGCGAGCATGGTATTCGGCGCCGACGTGATTAACCGCAGTGGATACATTGTTTCTCCGAGCATCCGGCTTGGTAAGTACGATTCGCTGACGAAATATTCACGCGCGAGTCATCGCGTTCAATTCACGGAATACGTAAACGATATGGTTCTGCCGGTCCTCAAGGAGCGCTATCCGGACAAGACGCGCGATGAACTCATCGCATCGGCCGGACTTCCGGCGATCGAAGACTACCTGGCCAACGCCACCCACATCCGCGTCGTGACCAACGAAGATGAGATCATCTTGGCCCCAGGAGAGCTCGACTACATGAAGCAACTCTTCGGTTCGCGCATAAAAACGTACCCACGAGGCGGCCACTGCGGAAACATGGACCACCATGAGAATGTTCGCTACATGGTCGACTTTTTCGCCGGGGAGGGCTCCTGACATGCCGTCCACAAAGAACCTTCTCCGCAGCGCACTCGCGTTGTGGGCAATAGCAATGCTTGCCCCCGCGTCGACCGCGGTCGCCGCCGATACCAAAGAGACCGAGATCATCCCGTCCGAACGCACTATTCCCCACGACGAGTCACGCATTCAATTCTCGAACATCCCCGACCCGTGGGAAGGCTGGAATAGAAGAGTCTACGCGTTCAACACTCAGTTCGATCGCTACATCTTCCTGCCCAGCGTACGCGGCTACCAAAAGGTCACGCCTGATCCACTCGAAAAGGGAATCTCGAATGCATTTCAGAACGTTGGAGAAGTTCGTACCTTTCTGCATTCGTTCTTGCAGCTAAAGCCGCGCTCGATGGGAATCACACTCGGTCGCTTGGTAGTAAACTCTACGCTCGGCATCGGCGGGTTGCTCGATCCTGCCAGCGATATGGGATTGGTGTTGCATCGAGAAGACTTCGGTCAGACTCTCGGGCACTGGGGTGTAGGGAACGGTCCATACCTCGTTCTGCCGATCTTCGGGCCATCGAATGCTCGCGACACCGGCGGCATGCTGGGAGACTACGCGCTGACGATGCTGGCCTACGAGGCCATAGGACTCAACGATAGCGACCAATTCGCACTACGCTCTTCGATCACGGTGCTGCGCGCGCTGGATATGCGCGCGAACCTGGCATTTAGGTATTACGAGACCGGTTCACCGTTTGAGTACGAATTGGTTCGCTACCTGTACACGCAGCTGCGACGGGTCGAGATCGCCAAGTAACGGTAGAAAGCTTTCAGTACTTCCCCACCGGCGCTTAAAGTTCCTAGACGCTTATCCGATGAACACGGTCATGGGACTAACGAAGTCGATCAGTCGCCGCTCTGCGGTTCGAAGGCTGCGACGACCAACTGAAGTGCATTGTCGAGTGCCGACTCACGATCTTCCTCTTCGCCTGACTGCGCCCAATCCAACAGAGCACCGAGAATCGATCGCACGATGAACTTTGCAACGGCCGCTGCCGGAACATCGGTTCGGACTTGGCCCCGGGCTTGGCCGACCTCGACGAGCGGAAGGACAACCTCATAAGATTGCATCGGGAGGTCCTTGGCACCGACACTCATTTCCAAAATGGCCAGGCGGGTGATCTCCCGGTCCCACTTTTTCTCTCGCACCGCCGCGTTGAGAATCGCCTCGATCGCATCGCGCAGCGAGATCTCGCCGATCAGATCGGGCAGCATCTCGCGTACGCGCCGCAGGCGCCGCGCGCCGTACTCCAGCAGCAAGTCTTCCTTGCGCCGAAAGTACAGATAAAACGTGCCCTTAGACACGCCCGAGGCGGCCACGATGGCATCAACCGTGGTATCTCGAAAACCATCCTTCAAAAACAATTCATTTGCGGCTTCGCGAATTCGCTCGCGGGTTTCCGCCCCGCGCGTACCCTTGAGCCCCGAACTGGCCTGACTTGCAGCGCGGCGGCCTACGGCCTTTGTTTCAGTACTTGAGGACATAGCTAAACATACACTACGGTCAGGTCGGTAACACATGCTAAATACTGGATTATTGAGTGTTGACTTCTGCCGTTCATATCTGTAACTATACTCCAGTCAGGTTTTGTACTGGACGCCAGTCACCTTGCTGCCCGACAGCCCTCGACTCTATGTTACCTGTCACATTCTCCATCGTCTTCCCAGGCCAAGGTTCCCAGCGAAACGGGATGGGGGCCGACTTTTTCGAGGTTTTCGCCGCCGCCCGCGCAGTCTACCAAGAAGCTTCCGAAGCCGTCGGACTCGACATCTTCGCGCTGTGTACAGGCGACGACGACCGCCTCCGACTCACTGAGTACGCCCAACCCGCGATCTTGGCCACCGAGATCGCGATGCTGGAATCGATGCGGGCCGAGTTCGGGCTCGAGGCGCAGTACTACGGAGGACATAGCCTCGGAGAATATACCGCACTCGTGGCGGCCGGTGTCGTTTCGCTGGCCGATGCAACGCGCACCGTGGGAGAGCGCGGTCATCTCATGCAAAAAGCCGTACCGGCCGGCCAAGGTCGAATGGTCGCGGTTCTCGGCCAACTCCCCGACAGTTCCGAAGTTAAAACGGCGCTGCAAGGATTGACGGTTGCGATCGCGAACGACAATTCGACCCAGCAATTCGTCATCTCGGGACTTGCCGAAGATACCCGGATGGCGGAACTGAGGATCTCCGAACTCGCCGGCGCATCGGCGATACGTTTCGTCGAGCTCGATGTCAGTGCCCCGTTTCACTCCCCGTTGATGGGTGCAATCGAGGAACCCTTCGAGGCGGTGCTCGAAGACATCGCGCCTGCGTTTTGCATGGATACCGCCCCCTCGGTCGTTTCTAACTACACCGGAAACTTTCACAGCGCGGATCGTTCACAGCTCGTAACCGCGCTCGTTCGACAGGTCATCTCGACGGTACGCTGGCAAGACAACATGCGGCATCTGAACATGCGCGGGTCCCGCATCCTCGAGATTGGCCCCGGACGGCCGCTACGCGGATTTTTCAAAACACTCGACGTCGCAATTGAATCGATAACTTCTGTACGCTCCGCTGAAAAGTGCTTGAGGAGAGATGAACCCGTATGAAATTCCCCGACAATCAATGGGCGCTTATTCTGGGTGGATCGAGTGGATTCGGCTTGGCCACCGCAAAAAAGCTCGGTGCGCAAGGGCTGAATGTCATCGTCGTTCATCGCGACCGTCGCGGTGCGATGTCCCGAATCGAGCCTGAGTTCGAAGCGATCCGGTCATACGGCGCAAAGCTGATCACGTTCAATGCCGACGCTCTGAATGGAGAACGCCGGACACAGATCATCGCGACACTGGCGGACGAACTCGGCGAGACGGGAAAGATCCGGCTACTGCTGCACTCTATCGCCCTTGGCAATCTCAAACCGCTCGCGCCGCCGATCGCGACCAACGGAAATGATCGAGCCAGTCGAACGGAAAACCGAGATCGATTGATCGAACGATTGGCGACGGAGCTTGGCAGCGATGCAGCAGAACTCGGCGGCACCTTCGACCGTCTATTCGAAGAAGGATTCGACGAACTGCACACACTCAGTGCGGTCGCCGACTACGGCAACAATCTCGTCGAAGACGAAGACATGTCCACGACCATCTACAACATGGGAACATCTCTTCTGGCCTGGGTTCAAAATATTCTCGAACGCGACATGTTTACAGACGATGCTCGCGTGCTTGGACTGACGAGCGAAGGCAACGAGGTCGCCTGGCGCGGTTATGCGGCTGTCGGTGCAGCCAAGGTCGCAATGGAATCTCTCGCACGGTCCATGGCGCTGGAGTTGGCACCGTACGGACTCCGTTCCAACATCATCCAAGCCGGGATCACGGAAACCCGCGCTTCCGCGTTGATTCCGGGAATTGAGAAAATGAAAGCCCAGGCGCGGCTGCGAAACCCATTCGGCCGTCTGACCCGGCCCGAAGACATCGCGAACTTTATTTACCTCATGTGCACCGACGAGGCTGCTTGGATCAACGGAGCGATCGTTCGCGTGGACGGTGGCGAACACATTTCCGGGGGTACGTACTAGTGCTCTCCCTCCACGGTGTCGGGCACAGCCATCCCGACAACGTGATCACGAACCATTTTCTCGAAGAACTCGACATCGGCACGAACGACGCCTGGATCACCGAGAGAACCGGCATCCGAACTCGACGCAGCGTGCTGCCGCTCGACTATATCCGCGAGACCAAGAACGCAGATCTCCGGGCTGCCAGCGAAGCATCATCCGTATCCAATGTGGAGTTGGCGCGCCGCGCCGCAGAGATGGCGATCGAGCGTGCCGGGATCGATCGAGCCGACATCGGCCTCGTAATCGGCACGGGCAGCGCTCCCGAGCACGTCACGCCCGCAGAGGGATGCATCATCGCCGCCGCGCTCGGAATCGAAGCGCCGTCATTCGATATCCGTTCCGCCTGCACCAGTTTTGGTGCAACGGTTCATTTTCTTTCGATGATGAACGAAGAGCGTTTGCCGCCTTACGTCTTGATCGTCGCGCCGGAGACCTGCACACGAGTCGTCGACTACAACGACCGCAACTCCGCCGTCCTGTGGGGAGACGCGGCCGTAGCAGCCGTAGTGTCCGCATCGGACAAAACAGGGCGGGTTCGCATTGAAAACTGCTCGATGGAATCCAAGCCGGCCGGTTTCGACAAAGTCGTCGTACCTTGGGCGGGACATTTCGCTCAGGAAGGCGCTACGGTGCAGTCGTTCGCGATCAAAAAAACGATACGCCTACTCCGTAAGCAAAAAGAAGATTTTTTGAATGCAGCCGATGGTCGGCTGCATTTCATCGGCCATCAAGCCAACGCGCTAATGCTCGAAAACGTAACGCGCAACTGCGAGATCACAGCGGACTTTCACCATTCAAACGTTGCCGACTTCGGCAATACCGCCACCGCCGGTTCGCCGTCCGTGCTCAGCTCGGATTGGGACAATTTTGATGCCGGCGACCACGTTGCCGTTATCGGGGTCGGTGCGGGCCTAACTTGGACGAGCATGATGCTCCGCTTTGAGGCCTGATAAATGATTTCCTACGACGAATTCCTCGAACGATCGACCTTTAGTCAAGTGGAACTCCTCGCGTTCGCGCATGCCACGCTCATCGATGACCCGCCCGAAGGTTTCGAATGTCGTTTGCCTACACCACCCATGCTCATGTTCGATCGCGTCGTCGAGCTAAACAAAGCTCGTCGTGGCGGTCGAATCGTCGCAGAACGCAAGGTGCACATCGACGACTGGTTCTTTCAGTGCCACTTCAAAGGCGATCCGGTTCAACCGGGATGTCTCGGTGTAGACGCGATTTGGCAATTGCTCGGCTTTTACTGTGCGACCAGCGGCGCAATCGGTTCGGGCCGGGCCCTCGGCTGCAAAGAAGTCTCTTTCGAAGGTCAGATTCGGCCGGACGACTGTCTCGTCCGCTACGAAGTCGATGTCCGCCGCTATACGGAGATGGCCAACGCCGGCGCGGCCATCGTTATAGGAAACGGCCGCGTTCTCGTTGACGGTACAGACATCTACACGATTGCCGATGCCAAAGTCGGCGTCTTCCGCGACATCGCGTACACGAACTACCCGAGCCCTGGACCGCGTGCGCGCGGCGGTTTGACGCTCCCCAGTGAGGACGATCGTGCAGCAAACTAACAACGAAAAAGTCGCTTTGGTCACGGGAGGCGCGACGGGAATCGGCGCGGCATGTGTTCGCGCGCTCGCCCAAGAAGGTTTTCGCGTCGTAATCCATTGCAACGGCAGCAAAGATTCGGCCGCAAAACTGGCCGCCGACTTGCCGGGTGCTTTCGCCGTTCAAGCCGACTTGTCCAATCCCGCGGACATCGACGCCTTGGTTACGCAGCTCAAGGCAAGAACAGGGCGCATCGACGTCCTCGTCAACAATGCGGGCGTCAATCGAAACGGCGGCACCCCAACGATGAAATTGGAAGATTTCGAAACCGTTGCCGCACTGGGTCGCGGGACTTGGTATCTGACCAAATTGATACTCAGAAAATTCATGCTGCGCGCCGATGCCGGCCGCATCATCAACATCTCGAGCGTAGTCGGCCATACCGGCAACGGCGGACAAGTCCCCTATACGATGGAAAAGGCCGGACTGGACGCGATGACGAAATCCCTTGCGCAGGAACTGGGTGGCCGTTCGATCCTGATCAATTCCGTCGCGCCGGGCTTCATCGACACCGCGATGACCCGCGAGCTGCCCGAGGACATTCGCGCGGCGGTGCTCGGACGCATTCCACTTGAACGCCTCGGCGTTCCTGACGAAGTCGCCGACGTCGTGGCGTTTTTGGCGACCCGTGCGAACTACGTAACCGGCACCGTCGTTCACGTGAACGGGGGCATGTATGGCGGCTGAGGGTCAACATTGTCAGACGATCCTCGATTCGATCCCGCAACAGCGCCCCTTTCGTTTCGTAGACGAGATCACTCAAGTCGATGACGAGTGCATCGCCGGCAACTACCGGTTTCGCGACGACGAATCTTTCTACAAAGGGCATTTTCCGGGCAATCCGATCACGCCGGGCGTGATCCTCGTTGAAACACTCGCTCAGATCGGGGTCGTCGCACTCGGAATCCATCTCGCGTCCAAGGACGACGGCATCGAGGCCGGCGACCTTATGATGGTGTTCGTCGAAGCGAACGTGGAGTTTCGAAGACTCGTACCACCCGGCACCCAGGTGTTTGTCGAAGCGAAGAAGGTCTACTTTCGCCGGCTCAAACTGAAGGTCGAAGCCAACATGACCTTTGCCGACGGCACCGTGGTGTGTTCGGGAGAACTGTCGGGCATGGGAGTGAAATCATCATGAACAATCGCGTAGTCATCAGCGGCATGGGCGTCGTCGCGCCGAACGGAAATACCCTCGAGGAATTCGAAGACGCGTTGCGGAACGGTCGATCCGGCATCCGTCGGATCGAGAAAATGGAAGAGCACAAGTTCGCATGCCAGATCGCCGGCGTGCCGCAAAACGTAGATGAGATCGCCGCGGACCGCTTCACCGAAGAAGAACGTATCGCAATGAACGCGAACATGACCTATGGAGCAATCGCCGCCGATGATGCATGGCGCAGTGCGGGTCTCGAACGACCTGAGGCCGACGATGACACCGTGGATTGGGATTCGGGGGCAGTGATCGGGACGGGAGTCGGCGGGGTGGATACCGTAGGGGAACGAGTAGTCCCGCTCACCAATTCCGGAAAGGTACGGCGCCTCGGATCAACCTGCGTCGAACAGGTCATGTGCAGCAACGTCAGCGCAAAAGTGGCCGGACTTTTCGGTCTCGGCAATCAGGTAACGACCAACAGTAGCGCATGCACAACCGGAACCGAGGCCATCTACGTCGCCTTCGAACGAATTCGCCGCGGTCTTGCGAAACGAATGCTGGCGGGCGGCTCGGAAGGAAACAGTCACTACATCTGGGCGGGTTTCGATGCCATGCGAGTACTGGCCCGCGGCTTCAACGAAACGCCGGACCAAGCGTCTCGCCCAATGAGCGCAAGCGCCGCCGGGTTCGTTCCGGGTGCCGGAGCCGGAATCATGCTTCTCGAAAGCCTGGAATCCGCACTCGATCGTGACGCCCCCATATTCGCAGAAGTCAAAGGAGGTGCAGTCAATTGCGGCGGCCACCGCATGGGCGGAAGCATGACGGCACCGAATTCCACCGGCGTACAGCGTTGCATCCGCACCGCACTTGCCGACGCCGAATTGGAAGCCGGGCAAATCGATGCGATCAGCGGACATTTGACGGCGACGTTTGCCGATCCACATGAAGTCGCGAACTGGCAACAGGCACTTGATTGTTCGCCCGAAGACCTGCCGACGATCACCGCAACGAAGTCATTGATCGGACACGCACTCGGCGCCGCCGGTGCAATCGAGTCCGTCGCTGCGGCGTTGATGCTGCGCGGGGGCTTCATACACCCTGCGGTCAACTGCGACGACTTGCATGAAGACATCGAGCCGTACGCAGCCTCCGTTCCACACACGGCCAAAGACACCGAAGATCTAAATTTCATCGTCAAGGCGGGGTTCGGTTTTGGAGACGTAAATTCTTGCGTCATTTTCGAACGCTGGAATGCAGCGTCAGTCAACTAAGGAGATCAAACAATGGAAACTCAAGAAGTCATGGATCGCGTCGTCGGCATCGTTCGCCCCTTCGTCAAAGAAGAAAATGCATTGAAATCAGTCGCAAAAGGCACCTCGATCCTCGACGATCTCAAGGTGAACTCCGCTCGTCTCGTCGATATCGTCCTCGCGTTTGAAGATGAATTCGACATCGAGATCGAAGACGAAGACGCCGATCGAGTAAAGACCATCGGCGATGCCACGGATTTGGTTCTGGAAAAGGTCGCTTGATTTCATGACCGAGAACCTCGGACTACGACAGAAGGTAGCGCTTCGCGCGCAACGGGCGGCGGGGCATGCCGCAGGCGTTCTGCTCCTGTGGCCCGCCACCGTTGCGTGGATGCGCGGCCCTCGCGGCTACCGAATCCGTCGCATCGCGGAAGTGCGTCGCCGGGCAAGGCAACTTTTGGCTGAAGCGCCCGGCCCCGTCATCGTATGCCCGAACCACCTGACCTGGATTGATTCCGTGCTCGTGCAATGGGCGTTGTTTTCGCCTTCGCGTGTGCTGCGATCCTACGAAACATTCGCTTGGAATTTGCCCGAGCAAACGAATTTCTACTCTAACTTCTGGCTGCGCATCTACTGCTACTTCGGCAAATGCATACCCATCACTCGTGGCGGTGACCGCAAAGAACAGAAACTCGCCATGTCGAAGATCGCATACTTGCTGAGAAAGGGTGATCTCGTAATGGTCTTCCCCGAAGGCGGACGCAGCCAAACCGGACGAGTCGAACGCGAAAGCGTTGCATATGGTGTCGGTCGCATGGTCAAGGCCGTAGACGACTGTCGCGTGCTCTGTGTCTATCTGCGTGGTGATCGTCAGGATCGTCCGTCGATCCTACCCGACGAAAATCAAACGTTCAGCGTAGACATGGAACTTTTTCAGCCACGAGCTGAAAGCGGGGGACTGCGTGCGACCCGCGAAATTTCGACACAGATTGTCGAAAAGCTGGCGGAACTCGAGGGCCGGCACTTTGCCGTGGCTCGGTAACGACATCGTCGATCTTCAAGACGACGAATCAAGACTCGACACGCTTCATCCACGCTTCATCGAGCGAGTTTTCACGCCCGTTGAACGTCGCCGCATCGACGCGAGCCCGGACCCTCGGCGAACGCTGTGGACCCTTTGGGCGGCAAAAGAGAGCGCATACAAGGCTGTTATCAAACTGCGCCCCAAAACGGTGTTTTCGCATCATCGTTTCCAAGTCCGGCTCGACGGTCCGAACGAAGGCTTCGTCGTACATGAAGATCTACGTCTGACTTTGATCGTCAAGGACTGCGCGAACTGGGTACACGCGATTGCCCTATTGTCGAACGAAACACACCGCACTAAAAGCATCTCGACGGACGCGACCGTGCGAAAACCGAATGAAGATCCGTCGATAGCCGCGCGAGAGCTAGCGACTTCGAGCATTGCGGGTGCGAACGGGTGGGCCCCGACCTCCGTTTCCGTCGTGGGCAAGCGCCCCCCCCGGATTCTGCACGACGGGAAACCCACTGCCATGGACCTCAGTCTGTCACATCATGGAAGATGGGTAGCCTTCGCTGCGTATCGGTCACAAGACCGGCTGTCCATGACCAGCGCCCCCCGGTTGGGCGTCCAAGCTTGCCAACCACGGGATGTCGGTGATGCCGATGAACCGGCGCCACGAGCGCCGCCGTCGATCCTGCTTGACACTTAGAACGCGATACGGCGCTTTCCGTACTTCCCCACCACCGCCTAAAGTTCCTAGACACAGATGCAATTCTGCCCGACTACGGCACCGCAGGAGAGCACGTACGTAGCGCTTTCATAAACAGTCGCTCACCTAGTATGCTAGTCCGCCGTACCCGCGCAGCTACACAGCCAAGGAGTTCCTATGGACTGGTCGCCCGAGAAATACATCGCAGCGCTAAACTTCGCATCGTTTGTCCATCGTACGCAGACCGTTCCTGGAACCGAGAACGAGGCGTACCTACGCCATCTCACCTTGATTACGAGGAGAAAGTGGTGAGCCGGCCGATCGTCTTATTGACCGACGAAGCGAATCCAGTCACCGTCGAAGCTCGATGAGCGATGCATGCAAAGCCCCCTCCGAATGGAGGGACGGCACCTCCACCTCCCGATATCCGCTCGGCGCAACGACGCTCATCCCCGCTCTGGCTGCCGGGCGCGCGTTCCGCCGAGATCCGTTGGCTTTCCTTGTCAAACGCGGCCAAGGGGCACCGGTGTTCCGTTTCAAAACGAGCTTTACCGAGTACGTGCTCATCAACGACCCCGCGCTCATCCGGCGAGTACTACTCGACGACGCCTCGAGTTTCGGCGAGGGCAAGTGGACGCAGCGCGGCTTCTACGTCATGGGCGACTGCTTGATCACCCGCGAGGGTGCGCCACATCGCGAACGCCGCTCGCAGATTCAACCTGCGTTCGCACGTCCGGAGTTCGAAGCCGCGCTGCCCGCTATGGTTGAGACGGCAGAGCGACTCGACGCACGTTGGACCGACGGCCGAGTGCTTCGCCTGCAACCGGAAATGGCACACGCCGCTCTGGTCGCCTCGGCTCGTTCACTGTTCGAAGAAGACCTCGAGGCCGAGGCCGACGAACTGTGCGCCGCGTTAAGAGTCATGCTCTGGGCGATATCCCGCCTGCCGATTCCGCGACCGCAATTGGTCTCGGCGCGTGCACGACTGAGAAAGGCCGCTCGACGGCTAGCGCGCAGTGAATTCGCCGAAAAACTGCGCGAGGTCGGCGCCGACGAAACTGCGGTGATCGACGAGATCGTTTCTTTGCTAATCGCGAGCGTCGATACGACCCCCGGCACGTTGACCTGGTTCTGGTACGAACTGGCGCGCAATCCACAGGTCGAAACGCGACTCCACGCCGAACTCGCCGACGTACTCGGTGGCCGTACACCAACCGTCGACGACATCGCGCATCTCGTCTTCATGAAACACGTCATCTCCGAGACACTACGACTACACCCGCCCGTACACTTCATCGATCGCCGCGCGCTCAAGGATGTGCAACTGGGTGACATCACGACGGTGCGTGCCGGCGAATACATCCTACTCAGTCCGTTGCTCACGCAACGGGACGCGCGTTTTCACGATGAACCGGATTCGTTTCTACCCGAACGGTGGGAAGTCGAGTTAGTCGACCCAATTCGCCGATTCACTTACTTCCCGTTCGGCGCAGGTCCGCATGTCTGCATAGGCATGGGATTAGCGGTACAAGAGATCTCTTTGTTTGTGGCGATTCTTGCACAGCGCTGGAGATTACGCGCTACAGATTCCCGAGAACCCGGCCTGTACCCTTCGCAGCTGCAGATGAGAGTGGAGGCACGCGCATGAGTGGTCTCGAACGCTCGCTCGATCTGATCGACGCGATCATCTACGCCGACTTGTTCGATTGCGCGGTTACCCCTGAGGAACTGTGGCGTTTCTCTCGGGTTCGCTGTGCGCTCGATGAAATCACAACCAAGCTGTCGGGGCCGCAGTGGCAACGGATCGTGGTGTTGCGCAACGGTTACTACTGCCTGCACGGTCGCGAGGAACTGGCCGAACGGAGGCCCGGCAGGCAGGCACGCGCAAGGCACCTTTTCGGCCGCGCCAAACGCGTCGTGAGCTGGCTGCAATATACGCCGTTTGTTCGCGGCGCCCTACTGACCGGATCGGTCGCGGCCGATGACGCGGAGCCGGATGCGGACATCGATTTGCTCCTGATCATAGCTCAGAAACGCATCGCACTGGTGTTCCTGCTCATGGGCTCGATATCTCGGGTAACCTCAAGAAAGATCTTCTGTCCGAATTACTATTTGTCGGCCGACCACCTTCAGATCGATCGCCATTCCCACTACGTCGCTCGTGAGATCGCGCAATCGATGTCACTCGCGCACGTAGGTTCTCGTCTGATCGACGCCAACCCGTGGGTACGCGAAACGCTTCCGAACACAACCACGCGGACGAGTCCCCTCGGTTCGCTCCCGGGACTGGGACTGCTGCAGAAACTGATCGAGGCGCCGCTGCTCGGACGCCTCGGCGATCGCCTGGAGGCTCGCGCCCGTGCGATCGCGCTCAAGCGGCTCGAACACCATCACGGTCTAGCCGGTCGTCCCGTCCCCGAAAAGGTTGCCGCAAAGCTGCGCGACGGGATCGAACTACGTTTCCACGAATCGCAAAGACTGGACGAGGTCAACCAGCGCTATGCGACGCTGCGCCGCGAGATTGGCCGCAAGCTCGAAGCCGGCGGGGTGAGCATCGGCGATGGCTGACGCGGATTTCACCCACATCGCGCTTCACGTAACTGATCTCGAAGCGAGTCTGAGATTCTACCAAGACTATGCATCGATGAGCGTTCTCGAACAGCGCGCGACGCCAGACGGATCGCGGGTGGCTTGGCTTGCGAACACTTCCAAGCGATTCGTCTTGGTTCTCGTCGCCCCACGACGCATGCGGCTTCGCCACCGCTTGGCACGAGAGCTTGCGCGCATTTTACCTCCGGCTTCGCACCTGGGTGTTGAAGTCGAATCTCGCGAGGAAGTAACCCGATTGTGCGAACGTGCGCGAAGCGAAGGGATCCTGCGCCGTGCACCCGCCGAGCACGGACCGCCGGTCGGCTTTTATGGGATGCTCTCCGACCCCGACGGCAACAACTTCGAACTTTCTTACGCTCAGAACACACGAGCTGCACTCGTACGGACCGATCGGTGAACGACGGGCCCACTGCTCTCTCCGATCAACGATCACTGCTAAAAGATCGCCGGATCATGATAACGCTGCTCGTGTGCGCGGCACTCGCCCTCTCCTTTTGGGCCGGCAGCCGATACCCGGCGCTCGACGAGAAAGCGCTCATGGGTGGCACTGCTATTCTCGAGGACCCGTTAGGATTCGAAGCCGTTCTGCCCGTGACTCGCAACGATTCGTTCACGACACGGGTTTGGAGGTCGACGATCAACTGGCTCGCGACCAATCGGCAGGGCATGACGTTCGGCGTCTTGATGGCGGCCGCCTTCCTGACGCTGTTTCGACTGCTTGCCGATCGGCGCCCCAAAGGACGTTTCACGAGCACGTTGGTAGGCGTGTTGCTCGGTGCACAGCTCGGCGTCTGCGTGAACTGCGCCGCACCGATCGCGCGCGGGATGCATGCGGCAGGGGCTCGCCTGGAGACCTCTCTGGCCACGATGATCAGTTCGCCCACGCTCAACGTGATCGTTATCACGATGATGGTCGCGTTGTTTCCGCCGTACATGGTAGCGATGAAGCTCGGGCTGTCGTTGCTGTTCCTTCTTTTGGTACTGCCGTTGCTCTCGCGTTTCACGTTCGGTCAAGACGCTCGCGGCTCGACCGATCTCGGCATGATTGATGGACGGGCGAATGCGCCGGTCCTGATAGCCGACGAAGTCGGACCGCCGGTAGAGCACTGGATTCCGGCAACGCTTTGGGTAGCGCGCAACTATACGGCCAGCCTGCTGTTCGTCGCGCGCAAGACAGTCCCCTTGATGTTTCTTGCCGGTTTTATCGGTGCGGTGGTCGTCAGCGCGCTTCCCTGGGAAATGACGGCCAAGCTACTGCCTCGCGCAGGCGCATTGGGGCTCATGGCCGCAACAGTCGGTCTGGCGCTCCTCGGCCTCACCTTGCCGGTGCCGATCGCCCTCGACGTCGTCATATGCGCCGGCCTGCTCGCCGCCGGCGTTCCGGCCCACTACGTGATGGTCCTGCTCTTCAGCCTGGGGATCTTCAGCGTGTACTCGTTCTTCATAGTCTGGGAGGCCGTTTCGTTGCGCGTTGCGACGAGTCTGACTCTGGCGCTGTTCGTACTCAGCGTCGCGGCCGGCGGTGCAACATTCGCCTACGATCGCTATGTCGTCGGGCACCAAGCCCAGATATTCGATGCGTTTGTGGCCGCGCATTCCGATCACCGGTTGGCACACCGCGAGCGTTTGCCCGGCTCGCTCGCTCAAACCGCGCACACCGGTACCCCTTTGGCCTGGCAAACCGTCGATGTCGGTAGCAGCGAAGTCGTCGTCGAACGCAGGGCCTTTAACGCGGCCACGGCCGAAGGCGAAAAGCTGTTCACGCGCACGCTCGGCAATCGGATAGGGCTCGAGCGCTTCGACCCCACGCCCCTTTCGTACAAGCTCACGGCACCATACTACCGCAGCTATCCGATAGCTGCGGGCGATGTGGACGGCGACGGGCGGCCCGACCTCGTGGTCGGCGGCACCGGCGGCGTCCAACTGTTCATGAACCTCGACGGCCGGCACTTCTCCGAGCGCCGGATCGACGTGCCGGAACTGTCGGAGCTTTACGCGGCCAATGCCGCGCTCGTGGATCTCGACAACGACGGGCACTTGGATTTGTTCGTTTCAGTCTACCGCGGCGGCAACCATGTGATCTATAACGACGGCCGTGGGCGTTTCACCCAAGCCGGTCACCGGCGGCTGCCTGAAAGCACCGCGAACCTAGCCGCCGCATCTGCCTTCGGAGATCTCGATCGCGATGGAGATCTCGACATCTATCTGGGCAACTGGACCTCGGGCGGCTTGACTCCGTTGCCTCCGGAAGGGTCCCGCGACGTACTGCTGTGGAATCAGGATTCAGGATTTGTCGCTGAGCCCATGGCCGAGTCGCCGAGCGAAACGTTGAGTGTATTGTTCTCAGATCTCGACGCCGACGGAGATCTCGATATCTTTGCCGGAATGGACTTCTCTCCCCCGGATGTCCTGCGCCGCGGCGACGGGCACGGTGAACTCGATTTGGTCTCGAACGACGACGGGATTATCCCCGTCACGCCGTATTCGACCATGTCGATCGACGCAGCCGATATCAACAACGACTTACGACCGGACATCTATCTCAGCCAGATCACCGGCGGGGCACCGGGTCAGCGCGAGAGATTGTCGCTACGTTCGGTGAGTGCGGCCTGCGATGAGTATTCGGATACGTCTTGGCGCCGGCGCTGCCTAGCCCGCGCGGCCTTGCTGGAATCGGCGATTCCCGCAAGACGCAGAGGGGACGCGCGACATTGCCTCGCAATCGAGGATCAAGCGGGTCGCGACGAATGCACGGTGCTCGCCATGATGCGCTTCGCTACCCTCTCGAAAGACCGGGAACTCTGCCGGAAGATCCCGGCCGCGTGGGAGGATCTCTCGTTCCTATGCGAGCAGAGCTTCGCCGAGCCGTTCGATAATGACTCGTCGCGCGAGCAATCGGGCGGCGGCGCGTTCCCTCAACGACGCAATCGCAACGTGCTGCTCGTGGCGCAAACGAGCGGCGGCTACGTCGAGCGCGCAGAGGCCATGGGTGTCGATCTGGCCGGCTGGTCGTGGAACGCGAAATTCGCCGATCTCGACAACGACCGATGGCAGGATCTCTTCGTCGTCAACGGACGAACGCAGCGCATCGAACGCACTTCGAACATGTACTTCTCAAATCGCGGCGGCGAAATATTCGAGGAGCGCGGCGACGAGATCGGACTCGCGAGCCATCTAGCGACCGCAAGCTACGTCTACGTTGACCTCGATGGAGACGGAGACCTCGATATCGTGACTCTCGCGGTTGACGGCCCGATTTGGGTGTACTGGAACGGCACTCGAGAAAACTACGCAATCATTTTCGAACTTCGCGACGAAATCGGCAACCATTTCGGCATCGGCGCGCGCGTAGTCGTACGCTATGATGGCGAAGAAGGCCTTGCTCAGATGCGCGAACTCAAAACCGGCGGAGGATACGTGTCGTACGACCCGCCGACAGCACACTTCGGCTTGGCGGAAACGGACCGAATAGACCGTGTCGAAGTTCATTGGGCTACAGGCGACTCGACCGACATCGTCGGCCCGCTCAGTGCGGGGTATCGTTATCGCATCACGCGTCGGCAGTCCGTCTTAGATGGAAAGGCACCGACGAGGAAAGAGGCCGGAATTGAAGCACCGAAAGGCTAAACAGCCGCGGCATATTGCACAACCCTTCGTCAAGCTGGTCGTTATGCTGATCGGTGCCGGCCTCATTTCCGGCTGTCTCAGCGACGAAACTCCTTTTGTTCGCGCTTCGCGGACTGCCGGCGAGCTGGGACTTTCGCCCGGCTCCAAGCGTGCCCACTCCCTTCCGCTCAACAATCCCCAAACGGTATCTGCGGCGAACGCCTCACACATGCGCCCCGACGATCTTGTCGTCGGACTGGTCGTCGGGGGACAGGCTCGCGCGTATCCATGGTGGGTGATGGTGCACTACCACGTCGTCAACGACACGATTGAGGTCGAAAACGATTCGGAGGCAGCGAGTACGGGTCACGTCCATAATCCACATGGTGTCAGTTCGAGCGTAAGCGCCTACGTACCGTTGTTGCTCACGCTCTGCGAGGCATGCAGCGGCGTGTCGGCATTCATTCCGAGTGTGACCGAACGTCCCGACCATCCGCTGGTGTTCTCGCAATGCCGCGCCGAAGGTGCAGCTCCTCATGCCTACAAGGCGATCGGTGTTTACACGATCTGCGATCTACAAACTCAAAGCCGCTGGCATCCGTTCTCGGGTCGCGCCGGAAGCGGCCCGCTCGAAGGCGCACGCCTGGAACGCCTGCCCGTCTTCCATGAAACCTGGAGCGAGTGGCGCAAGCGACATCCGAACACGGTGGTTCTTGCGGGCGGCCGCGAACTTCGTTCACGCCCGCACGGTCAATCTTCGATCGCAACACCGGGTGTTCATCCGACGTACAGCAAGGCGGTCGCGTTGGCAGGTTTCGAAGACGACCGCCTCGAGCGTCACGCAATGGTGCTCGGAGTCGGCGCTCCTGACCGACACGATGCCGTCGCGGTGCCCCTCGATGTGCTGCAACGGGCCGGCGGCGTGGCCCAGTTGCAGGTAGGCGGCGAATCGTACGTGCTCGTGGCCTCCGGCGAGTATCGGGCAATGGCCTATCTCAGCCGGCTCGACGGTCAACCTATCTCGTTTCTCAGCGCTGGAGAGGCACCGTTCGTGATGATCGACGGTTCGGGTTCGCGATGGAACGACGCCGGACTTGCGCTCTCGGGTCCTAACGAGGGGAAACGGATAGCGCCTGCAGCTGACTCTTACCTGGTAGAGTGGTCGGACTGGATCATGGAACATCCAACCACCCGGGTCATCGATGCACTTCCATAGCGGTCAGGATCAGCGTCGAGCGATAATGCTTGTGTGCCAAATCGTTGTAATTCGAATCGGTGACCAAACATTGCAGATACGACTTTGAGAAACTCCGCAGACAAAGTTACAACTCGGCGCGTGAAGCCGCCAATCTTCGTGGTGGGCGCTGCTCGCAGCGGAACCGGGTTGCTTCGCAACCTGCTGAGGGGACACCCCGACATATCGATTCCCGCCGAGTCCCATTTCATTCCGCATTTTTATCTTGCCTATGGCGATCCTAACGACGAAGTCGCCGCGCGGAAACTGGCTCGACGGATTCTGCGTTTCTCGCGCGTGGACAGCTGGGACCTCGACGTAGACGAGAGCGATTTCGCCGACTGCCGAACCTATGCAGCCATCGTGGATCGTCTGTTTCGGCTCTGGGCCGAAAGTGAGGGCAAAACGCGCTGGGGCGACAAGACCCCTCACTATGTGTCTCACATCCCGACGTTGGTCGAGCTCTTCCCTTCGGCGAAGTTTCTTCACATAATCCGCGACGGCCGCGCAGTTTCCGCTTCGTGGGTCCGTAGCGCTTTCGGACCGGGCAATTTCTACTCTGCGGGCGAGCAATGGAAACGTCGCATCGAGGACGGTCGCCGCGCCGCTCGCGCTCTGCCGCCCGAGAACTATCTCGAAGTGCACTACGAGGCGCTGCTCAAAGACACCGACGCGACCATGCGCGCTGTCTTTGCATTTTTGGACGAAACTCCACCGGCCCATACCAGCGTGCTCAATCCTCCGGCGCTGCAGCTGGAAGATCCGCGCTGGCGCGGCGTGTCTCATACAGAGGTCGTGGCAAGCAATGCCGAAGCTTGGAGAAACAAGCTATCGAAAGAGGGGCAACGTGCCGTCGAATCGGCAGCGGGCGATCTGCTCGAAGAGCTCGGGTACCCGGTTGACGAACCCATGCGAGAACCGCCGCTTTGGAAACGGCGAGCCTGGGGAATCCACGACCGGATGGTACACTACTGGCAGCTGCTGTGTCGCCCTCGTCGGCTTCTCGACAATTTCAAACTGCTGGTGGCCGAGCTCGCTGCCTCGCGTCGCACCACACAGTAGCGAGTCAGGACGCGACGAGCGACCGCAAGCGTCGAAGGTCTTCGAGTCGGATGGCGCCGAGGCCGGCTGCGACCAACGCGAAACAGCCCGTCGCCATCACCGCCGCGAGAATCGGCCCCCATGATACATCGAGAGCCGATGCCGCGATCGCGTAGACGACGGCCGCAAGGATAGCCGCAACCCACGGCGCGAATTGGGCCGTGGCCAGAGGAAGCACGCCGCTCCGCAGACCTCACCGGCGCCGTTAGAGCCAGAAATTGCCCGCGCCCGGTGCTGCCCAAGAAGGTGCTGCCACCGCAATCGTACGTGTCGTGTTACGCGAATCTATATGCCGACGGTTTCCGACAACCTCTGGAAAAACCAATAGGCTGCCAGCGTACCAATCCCGTACGCGGGGACATACCGAGTCCACTCCGGCCAGCGGAACGGGACCGCGCGAACGAGCCCCCATCCACACAGCACCAGTGCGACGAAAGCGAGTTGCCCAAGTTCGATTCCTACGTTGAAGGCGAACAGCGCCAGCGGGATTTCGCCTTCGGGTAGCCCCACTTCCCTGAGGGCCCCCGCAAAACCCAGACCGTGAAGCAAGCCGAAACTACCCGCCACGATCCACGGCATACGATCCATAAACGTTTTGCGATGGCTTTGTCTGCGAGCGAGTTCAATCGCCAGCAGGTAGATCGAAAAGGCGATCAGCGCTTCGATGGGCTGGGGTGGAAACTTGACGAAACCCAGCACCGCCAAGGCGAGTGTGATGCTGTGGCCCAGCGTGAAGGCCGTAATCGTCCAAAGAAGCGTACGCCCCCGGCCGACGAGCAATACAAGTCCGAGCACGAAGAGCAGGTGATCCCAGCCGGAAAGAATATGTTCGATCCCCACTCCCACGTAGTCGGTGACAATGGCGAGTGCACTTTGCCGCTCGGGCACTAGGTACTCGGGCCTGTCCGCTTTCAGGACGTGGATCAGCGTCCGGCCATCCTCGAGGACGATGCGCAAGACCACATCGGCCCCACTGCCCGCGATTCCCGCCACGCCGACGCTCTTTCCTACGAGGCTTCCTCGACATTCGAGTGTCCACGTGGACACCAACCCCGTCCCTTCGAGCACCGATTGCGGTTCACCTTGGCCGCAATCCGCAGGAAGAATGGGATCGAGACGGCTGCCTTTTGCCCGGGCGCGGGGCTGTTTCCAGCGCACGGCAATCACTTGACGGTCCGATTCTCCACCGAGTTCTTTGAGTTCGAGAAGAGCCGGCGCAAAGACATGGGCACTCGCTACGCGTGCAGGCACGGCATACAAAGATGCAATCAAAAGGCCGAGAGCGACTGCGGTTGCGGATATGCTTCTCAGAACGAGCCAGGCTCCTCGACCCGTAGGTCGTACTGCTCTCGGAGTTCAGCGACTCGTGCGGCCAGCACCATGTCCGCAAGTTCGTTTCGGATGTCCGAACTGACTCGTTTACGCACTTCGTCCAAACGCGCGTGACGCTGCGGCGTCCTCGTATGGACGTACACTACGTGCTCGCCCAGCGGAGAGCGGATCGGCCCCTCCCAGGAGCCGACCGGAAGCCGGGCAATGGCGCGGCTGAACTCCGTACCGAATCGGCGCTGGAGCGAACGATCGGTGAGGTTCGTCAGAGCGGCCTCGACGACCGTCTCGTCTCCCAAGGCGGCACCCTCCTCGGGCGAAAGTTGTTCTTCGATCAGGCGCTTTCGCATTTCATTTGCAGCCTTGAGGGTTTGTTCGCCGCGCAAGTTGCGGTTGAGGGCGACGTGGGTAATTCGTGTGCGACCCGGAACCTGATAGTTCTCGGGGTTCTCCTTTAAATAACGCTCCATTCCCTCTTCACTGGGGAGCCGAATCAATGCTGTTGCACGGATCAGCCGACGTGCTCCGTCGACCAAGATGCGCCGAGTGATCGAGTCGCTTTCGATCAGGCCGAGTTCTACCGCCTCACGCACCCGGGTATCTTCTGACATGGTTTCTTCGGGATTTTCAGAGACGAAGGTCGCGATCAGGCTGAGGCGTCGTTGCACGACGGGGTCGCGGTCCAAACCGATCTCGCGGCTGTACAGGAAGAGCGCTTCCCGGTTCAGAATGATCTCGAGTGCCTCGGCCCGTTCCTCGGGCGTAAGCGGGCGCCCCTTCTCCCTGGCGATCTGGTTGTAAACCAAGGCCACCTTGGCGAACGAGATGGACGACCGGATGCCGTTCCCGCTTGCGGGCGTGCTCCCACCAGACCCCGTAAGGACAAGACCCAACGCACCCAGAACCGCAAAGTGAAGCGCCGGAGACCTAAGGAGCGCTATGGCTCCGGGTAGTACCATATAGGGGACGTCCATGCGCGCTCTTGAATGACTGGCTGAACGAACGGCGTATCTTTGGGGTCAGTTCCGGCGATGGAGCAACAAAACTCATAGTTCGAACCTACGAACTCGCGCTCGGCTTCGAGAACTCCAGCCAGACCGGGATATTGAGCATAATCAGATGGGTTGATCGACGAGAATGCTTTCAACTGGTCCTTACAATCGAGGGACATGGGGTCGATTCCCTTGTCCTGGCAGATATCGGTGCTGTACCGAACGACGGGGTTCTCAAGTACGCGTGCATAGTAGAAGGCCTTCTCCGCGGGGTTGAAGTCCGGGTCCCGCCAGACGGTACACAGATGTTCCGATCCCGAGTCGGCGTCCGGAACCCAGTTGCGCGCGTCAGCTCCGGAGCCATCGGTGACGGCGACATCGTAAACGGATTCACGTTTCTCGCCGTTTCCATCGATCCATCCTTTGATGATCTGGATTCGCTGAAGGTCCGTTGCGCCGGGCGTATCGTCCTTCCATGCAGCTGTAATGAACCGCGGAGACCTCTTCTTCGTCCTCTCGGGGATAACTGAGCCCATGGGGACACCGTATTTGTAGCCACGTTTTACGAAATTCCTCTCGCAAAGGTCCTGCGCGTATTTCCAGCCGCCGAAGAAACGCACCTGCGGGCGCGTTCCGCTCGTCCCATAGGTTTCCTTCCGCTTGAGCGCCGTGAAGATCGAATCGCGTGAATTTTCCTCTGCCCACGCCACCCAGAGGCCGCCGGAATTGTTCTGGATCGTTCCAGCATCGCGGGTAGGAAAGGCATCACCCACGCCTGTATGACCGTTGAATCTTTTGTTCTCGAGAACGAAGCCCGGACGACCATTGTGGTCATCCTGGGACGATCCGACTCCGACCTCGAAAGGATTGACGCCGTACTCGTCTTTGAGTTCGAGACCGTCTTTGAAAACGTTTCGCAGAAACGCCCGGTCGGACCATTCGGTGGGTGCAGTCGCATCTTCTCCACCGGCCACGAGACCCGCTGCCGATCCTCCCCCCGGCGAGTCGAGCAATTCGAAATCACAGTACTCGTCGGGCGTATCCAGCGAACTGAGGCCCGTCTGACTCAACCAGGGCTTGCCCTCGTCGTCGTACGTACTCCTGAAGCGCGGGTCATATCGGCATTCGCTGGCTCCCTTGATCTGGAAGATCTCGGCCAGGGGTTGCATTCGCGTCATCAATTCAGCGTTGTATTGACGCTCTTGGTCGGTGTCGCCCGGGACGGACATGACGGTTTTCGTCGTTCCGGCGGAACTCGAGAGATTCGTATTATGCGGGATCACCAGGGCTTCACATCGACCAGGAGCATTGTTGCAATCGTCCTCGAGTCCTTGCCAGAGCAAGGTGGGATCGGGATTGCCGACCATGGATGGCGGCGTGATCTGGTAATATGGATCGGGGTTCATTTCTCTCGAAATGTCGATTGCTGAGATCGGAGTATCGATGACGTCGTCGTTGCGAAAGATCACGTTTCTGTGCCGAGTGACGCCCGAGGGCATAGATGTATTTTCGTATGCAATGAAGGTCGTGAATTCGCACGCCGAAGTCCTGTCGTAATGGTATTCAGCCGCACTCTGCATTTCACCCCAGACCCTCAATTCGGCGTCTGCACAGGCGGTGATATTGGCGTAACACATTGGAAGTTGCATCGCGTGGGTGGCACTAAGAAACGTACTGGTCGCAAGAAGCGTAAACGCGGCGGTTGAGCCCGCTCGCGCGAAGGCGGGGACGGGTGCGGTTATTGGGCCGGTCAGAAAACTGGGCCCGGGTTTGGGGTCCGACAAGTTCGTAACGGGGCCCGTCAGCAGAGCGCATTCCAGCGACTGCCGACCCGGAGCATCCGAGTTCTCGGCGTTGTCAACACAAATCCCCATCTCACCAAACGTCTCCGAATGGTCCGTAATGGCCAGGAAGTCGAGTGGGCGCGCCCCCAGTTTAGCTTCGGCCAATGTCTCTTTGCGTATCTGGAACCCGAACTGATTCGGGGTGGTGATTTCGGCCTCGCCCCTGGCGAAGGCGTACGATTCCATCGGGCGACTGCGAACGAATCGGGTCGCTGCATCGAAGGAAAGGCCCGTGTGCTGGTGCAGGATTCCGAAAAAGGGTTGCTTGTGCCTTACGTAGTCTTCGCAGGGCTCGCGATTCTCGGTGTAGTCGAAGGCTGGCCTGTTAGCGGCGGCACTGCTGATTGAGAGAAGAACCATCCCAATTACCAGAAGAAGTCGATTCAGCATGGTGAGATCCTTTCGGCTGTGGACTAACGTGTCTACGAATTTTAAGCGCTGGTGGGGAAATACGGAAAGTGTCGAAGTGTGTCAACCAGGATCGCCGACGGCGCTCGTGGCGAGGGTCGATCGGTGCCGATGCCCTGGAGACCGACGATCCCCTACATGTAGGTCGTCAGCCGCACTGGGCCCAGTTGGGCCGATGATTTAAGAGCCATACAGGCCGTCGCCGTGACTTGGCGAACTAGTCCTCTCCTCCAATCGGCCTAGACACTACCAAACACGCCACACAACCGAGGCCCAAACCATGCAAACCGAACTAAAAAGAATTCGCCAACTCCTCACCGGAATCCTCATCGTCCTGCTGTTGCGAACCGTCTTCCCACTGACCGGCGCTACGGCCGGCGATGGGATCAAGGTCGAGACCAGCAAATACAAGCCGCTTCACGTCGAGGTGGTGAACAGCAGCTCGAACAAGATCCCCGTGACGATCAAGTAGTAGCGTCATCGACGCCTCGTACACCGCATCCTTACTTCCCCACCGGCGCTTAAAGTTCCTTCCTAGACACGGATTCGACGCGCCACCCCAAAAAAGGGGTGTCGCCGATCAACACGTGTTCCCCCCCCGATCGGGGAGTGCGGTGCACAGAAATGGGTCGTACCAAGGCATTCAAGACCTTAGTGGCAGGGCAAGGGTTAACCCTGGGGCGCGTTGAGGCTACGCTACCGGGACATTTCGCCCGCCGCCACAGAGGAGCAATGCGGAGATGAAGGTAGCAATCCGGTATCGGTTTCTAGTCGAACCTTCTAGCGCGCCGAGAGTGGCTACAGATCGACGTGTCCCAGACACGTGTCTCCCAGCGAGACCGCTATCCTTGTTCGCGGCAAGGTTCGCGCAAGTCCGCCCATTTTTGAGAATTGCCAGACCTTCGGCGACTCTTTTTGCCTTTCTCTTCGGAATCTTCCTGTTCGCGAGCCCCGCTGGTGCGGCCTGCGGCGCAGAAAATTGCGTGGGTACGGATGCCTGCAAGGATCAAAGTAACATCGGGAATACGTGCCCGACCGGAGCAGGTTCTTTTTGCGCGATAGTATGCGACGGCGGGGCCTCCTGCGCGGGATCCGCACAGTTCACTTCGGCGAGCGAAAGCGGCCACATCCTTTGCACGGGAACAGATGCCTGCAAGGACGCCGACATCAATCTCCAGGCAGGCGCGGACACGAGCCAGTGGAAGATCACCTGCGACGGAGGCACCGCTTGTGATGGTTTGAATTTCGGCGGAGTGGGAACCTGCTCCGGAGCTTCTTGTCCTACCTGCTCATCTTCCGGCTCATCTTCCGGCAAGGTCTACAACTATGCTGGGATCACCAGTCCCTCGTCGACCTTCACGGCCTTTGATGGTGAAATAGACGTAAGCGATACGACCATTTCCGATGCAACCTTCCCCTGCCGACAGGGCACTTGCATCAATAATTGGAGCATGGACAACGAAGCGAGCACCACCGAATACGCCAACACGGTTGGCTCGGATAACCAGCGCTACTCGACAGACGACCCAGGGAATGGTGACAACGCTGTCATACTTTTCGAGTTATACCTGGACGAAAATGCCTCCGACATCACCGAGATAACGGTTTCAGCTGAAATAGGCAGGCGCTCGTCGCAAGATTACGGCTGGGTCTACCTGTGGAACTACACCACCGGTTCCTACACGATAATAGGCGACGATACGGGCTCCTCCGACGCTGTTATCAGTGACACTATAAGCACTAACGCCGATCAGTACGTCCATCCCACGACAAGCCAGGTTACGGTATTCGTGGTCAACGAAGACACAAGCGATTATATCCGTGTCGACGACCTCAGCGTAACAGTCGACGGTCCCTGCGTTGGAAACACGGATCCCTGCTGTGGAATGCCGGACGGTACCGCCTGCGGGGCGGTACCTTGCGTTGGAATTGCTG
>Ga0315336_1000880_pt1 | contig 68246 bp, 68 predicted proteins | sample ASW5metaG_FD_204512 | JGI IMG/M metagenome (GOLD analysis project Ga0315336, IMG submission 204512) | Ammonia-oxidizing marine archaeal communities from Monterey Bay, California, United States - ASW #5 | ecosystem: Environmental > Aquatic > Marine > Intertidal zone | place: USA: California... | reverse complement strand
TGGCGCGGTGCCGCCGCCCTTGCGCCAGGCCCTTGACGCCAACGCGCTGCATGCCTGGGGTTTCGCGGCGCCTTCCGCTTCAGCCGTCGACCTCGCGCTGGTCCGCCGCGCCATCCGCGACGAGGAGAAGCTGAGCCTGTCCTATCGCGACGAGGCGGGCCGGGCGACCGAGCGCACCATCCGCCCGGTCGCGCTGATCTATTATGCCGAGACCGCCAACATCGTCGCCTGGTGCGAGTTGCGGCAAGCCATCCGTAATTTCCGCAGCGACCGCATCGAGGACTGCCGACTGGCCGGCTTGTGGTTCAAGGGCGAGGGCGACCGGCTGCGGCAGGTGTGGGTCGACGGCTGGGAAATCAATGCCTCGACCACCGCCGGCGATTGACGGGTTGAAGGCTTTCAACGAACTGGCCCATTCACCACGGCCGAACCGATGATTTTCAAGGCACGATGCCGCGGCAGGCCCACGCGACATTGGCGAAGGATCGCGGGCCATCGGGCCGGCCGGCCTGGTAGGCATCGCGGACGGCGGCCTCGACGCGCTCCCGCTCCGCCGCGTCCAGCGTGGTCATATATTTGCCGAGCGGGCCTTCGCCGGCGCCGATCGGCGCCCAGTAGTCGTCGAAATTCGCGTAGTCCATGCGGATCATCAATTCGGCTTCTGTGACGTCGGCCAGGCCTTGCTCGACAAAGGTCCGCTTCATCTCGCCCGGCTGCATCATCGGCTGGAAGCAATAGCGGCTGCGCATTTGTCGCCCGCTTTCGCTGAGCGCGGCCACGGTGTCGATCATCATGCGCATGCCGGCCATGCCGCCATAATGATCCCAGACCACGGCCGCCACCAAGCCGCCCGGCCGCACCACCCGGCGCATCTCGGCCACTGCCTTGCCGGCCTCCGGCACGAAATGCAGCACAAGCAGCGCCAGCGCGCGGTCGAAGGCATTGTCTGCGAAAGGCAGCGCCGTAGCGTCGGCCTGACTGATTGTGACGCGCGGATCGGTGTTGAGCTGCCTTGCCGCCTCGACGAAGACGGGCGAGAAATCGATAGCCTGGATCTCGGCAAGATCAGGGGATTTCGCCAGCTCGAAGGTGAGACTTCCGGTGCCGCAGCCGACATCGAGAATCTTCTCGCCGGCGGCCAGCCTCGTGAAGTCGATGAATTTGGTCGCCAGCCGCCGGCTCCAGCGACCCATGAGTTGCTCGTAACCGGATGCTGCGTGGACCGTGAAGGTGGACGTCATCTGAGCCTCCCATTGATGAGCGTAAGCTAAACGACGGCGCAATTGCTGCATAGGCGCCAGGTAATTGCCAACATTGGCGGCGAACGTAGCCTGAATGGGCCGGTGCCTTATGTAGGCGACTTCACGTCCGCCACGCTCTCCCGTTCCACCAGCGGGCATTCCAGCTTGGTGATGGGATACCTGCCGCGGCCGGGCGTCGGCGGGGTTTCGAGCTGCTCGATCGCCCATTGGCCCATCGCCAGATGCGGCAGGATCGAGGTCGTAAGCGGCGGAAAGAGATGGCGGGCGATTTCCTCGTCGTCATAGCCGACCACCGAAATGTCCTGCGGAATATGCAGGCCGGCTTCCTTCAGCGCCTCGTAGCAGCCGATGGCGGTGCGGTCGTTCTGGCAGAAGATGGCGGTGGGCCGCTCCTTGAGCCCCAACAGCTTGACCGTCGCGGCATAGCCGGCGCTGGCCGACCAGTCGCCCTCGACCACCAGCTCCGGGTCGAACGGGATGTCGGCGGTGGCCAGGGCGCGGCGATAGCCCTTCAGCCGATCCTGCGCCGCCTGCATCCACGGCTCGCCGGTAATGGTGGCGATGCGGCGATGGCCATGGCTGATCAGATGCCTGGTGGCGCTCTGGCCGCCGGCGATCTCGGAGGGAACCACCGCCGGGAAGGCGTAGTCGGCGGTGTAGCAGTTGAGCAGGATGACCGGGATGTCCAAGCTGTAGAGGAAATCCGGCGCGGCGATCTCGCGGGTGAAGATGGTCATGTAGATCAGCGCCGAGATGCCGCGCCTCGTCAGCGCTGAAATCGCGCGCGGTTCCATCACCGCATCGCCCATGGTTTGCGCCACCAGGAGCACATTGCCGGCGTTCCACGAGGCCTGCCGGGCGCCCTCGATGGCGACCACCGCCTCGGGGCTGGTGGCAAGCTGGTCGACCGCGAAGCCGATGACGCCGTCCAGGCCTTCGAACGGGGTCACCGGAGGCCGCAGCGCCGAAAAGACCGGCGGCGAATAGCCCAGCGCCCTGGCTGCCTCGATCACCCGGTCGCGTGTCTGCTGCGACAGCCTGATGCCCGGCGAATTGTTGAGCACGAAAGACACCGTCGCCTGCGAGCAGCCGGCGGCGCGCGCGATGTCGGTCATGGTGACACGTCCCTTGGGCTTGGCGGCCTGCTTGCGGCGCCTGGAAGGCCCTGGAGGATCGCGCAGTTCCGTCGGTTCACTCATGGTCGTTTCCCAAACCAGCCGCCTCTAGAGCAAAGGCGGCGGCGACGGCAAGATGGTCGAGGTCGATGCGTCTATCGAAAACGCGCTTCACTAATAGATATTAGTGCAGCGACGTCCTAGTCGCCAGCCACGCCGCATCACGACGAAACCGGCCGAACAAGGTCAGCAACACTGACAATTCCTCTGCCTTCCGTGCGGTTCCAAGCTCTTGCCGCGGGCTCTCTCCCACTCCCGGCGCGCCTTCCGATGAGCGTCTCCTCCGCTTCGAAAACGCGCGCCCGAGCTTCATAACTAATACTATTTACTAATAGCCGTAAGCGTTCTACTGTCAACTCGTCGTAACCGTTCGGGCTTCCGCTCGGTGCCGGCAGGTGTGAAGGCCGCTCGCTCGACATCGGCGAAATCGCCGGATCGGGTCTGTGCTTCATCTCACGAAAATGTCAGACAAATCGGACTATTTACGAACGCCACATGAGTGTCTAGTGTCTCGACCGCGGCCGGATCGGCACCGTTCTTAAGTCGGCGGACCTTTGCGCCAAACCCTTGAGGAGGAGGGTTGTCCAACCGCAGCCGAGACATCTGCGACGAGTTCCACAAGGCAAGTTCTACAAGGCAAGTTCTACAAGGGAGGTTGAACTATGAAATCCATGATCCGTAACGCATCTGTCGCCGCGGCGGCTCTGCTTGTCGGCCTGTCGGTAAGCGCCAGCGCGCGCGCGGACGACAAGCCGACGCTGGCCTTCGTCGTCAACGGTGCGTCAGACTTCTGGAAGGCGGCGGAAGCCGGCGTGAAGAAGGCGCAGGGCGAACTGCCAGACTACAATCTCGAGCTGAAATATCCGGAACAGTCCTCGGTCGCCATCCAGCAGCGCCTGATGGACGATCTGGTGACGGCAGGCGTCAAGGGCATCATGGTCTCGGCCGTGGATCCCAAGACCTCGACCGACGGGCTGAACAAGATCGCGTCGGAAACCGCTCTCTTCACCACCGACTCCGACGCCCCGCAGACCAAGCGCGTCGCCTATATCGGCTCGTCCAATGTCGATGCCGGCAAGCAGGCGGCCGAGATCGCCAAGAAGGCGATGCCCAATGGCGGCAAGTGCCTCGGCTTCGTCGGCCTGCTTGGCGCCGACAACGCCAAGGAACGTATCCAGGGCATGAAGGACGGGCTTGCCGGCAGCAAGATCGAGCTTGTCGACGTGCGCGGCGACGATATCGACCAGGCGCGCGCCAAGAAGAATGTCGAGGACGCGCTGGTCGCCAGCCCCGACATCACCTGCATGGTCGGCTTCTATTCCTACAACACGCCGCGCATCTATGAAGCGCTGCGCGACGCCGGCAAGCTCGGCCAGATCACCGTCGTCGGCTTCGACGACGATCCGATCACGCTGGGCGGCGTCAAGGAAGGCACCGTCGCAGCGACCGTCGTGCAGCAGCCGTTCGAATGGGCCTATCAGGGCATGAAGCTGATGGCCGCCTATCTCAAGGGCGACAAGTCGGGCATTCCGTCCAATGGCCTGATCATCATCCCGACCAAGATCATCGGCAAGGATGATGTCGACGCCTATGCCGCAAACCTGAAGGCGATGCAGGGCAAGTAAACCTGGCACGGTCGCGCCGGCTCAAGGGCCTCCTTGAGCCGGCGTTCGTATTGACGGACCCGCCAAGGCCCGTCAATCTGTGCTCACCGGCTGCTGTCAGGCGCGATGACCTCTAGCGATACCAATCAACCGATCACCGCTCCGTTCCTGAGCCTGGAAGCCGTGCGCAAGACCTACCCGGGCGTCGTCGCCCTGGACGGGTTCTCCATGCAGGTCCGGCCTGGCGAGATCATCGGTCTGGTCGGCGAAAACGGTGCCGGCAAATCGACGCTGATGAAGATCCTCGGCGGCGTGACGCGGCCGGACAGCGGCACCATCACCGTCGATGGCGTGGCGCACGACGGGCTGACCGTCGAGCAGAGCATCGGCTCCGGCATCGCCTTCGTGCACCAGGAGCTCAATCTCTTCGAAAATCTCGATGTCGCCGCCAATATCTTCTTCGGCCGCGAACCTCTGCGCGCCGGGCCGCTGAAGCTGGTCGACCGCGCGAAACTGCGCGACATGGCGGCGCCGCTCCTGAAGCGCGTCGGCGCCAACTTCTCGGCCGACGCGCCAGTGGCCTCGCTGTCGCTTGCCCAGCAGCAAATGGTCGAGATCGCCAAGGCGCTGTCGATCAGAGCGCGGCTGGTCATACTCGACGAGCCGACGTCCAGCCTGCCCACCGCCGAGACGGAAAAGCTGCTCGAGGTCATCAATGGCCTGAAGGCCCAAGGCATCAGCGTCATCTTCATCTCGCATCGGCTGCATGAGATAGAGCGCGTCGCCGACCGTGTCGTGGTGCTGCGCGACGGCACGCTGGCAGGCACGCTGGCGAAGAGCCAAATCAACCACGACGAAATGGTCAGGCTGATGATCGGCCGCATGCTGAAGGAGCGCGAGAAGGCCGGCGAGGCGGCGCGCGCGCCGGGCAGCGTCGCGCTGTCGGCCGACGCGATCCGCACCAGCGCCTATCCGGACCGGCCGGTCAGCATCGAACTGAGGCGCGCGGAAATTCTCGGCCTCGCGGGCCTGGTCGGTTCCGGCCGCACTGAGCTGGCGCGCGTGCTGTTCGGCATCGACGAGCGGCTGGCCGGCAGCGTCACGCTCGACGGCAAGCCGCTCGATGTCGGCTCGGCGGCGGACGCGGTGGCGAACGGCATCTTCCTGGTGCCGGAGGACCGCAAGCTCACCGGCATATTGCTCGATCTGTCGATCGCCCAGAACATCTCGCTACCCAATCTGCCGGCGCACGCCAGCCACTCGCTGGTATCGGCCAGCGCCGAACTCGCGACGGCCGAACAGCAGAAGAAGAATCTCGGCATCAAGGCGCCGTCGGTCACGACCCGCACCGGCACGCTGTCGGGCGGCAACCAGCAGAAGGTGGTTCTGGCCAAGTGGCTGGCGATGAATCCGAAGGTGATGATCCTCGACGAGCCGACGCGGGGCATCGACATTGGCGCCAAGGCCGAGATCTACGGGCTGATGCGGGCGCTGGCCGATGCCGGCGTCGCCGTGCTGATGATCTCCAGCGACATGGAAGAGGTGATCGGCGTGTCGGACCGCATCGCGGTCATGCATGAGGGGCAGATCTCCGGCATCCTGGACAAGGACGATTTCAGCCAGGAGAACGTGCTCTTGCTGGCGGTCGGCAAGAAGCCGAAACTGTTGCAAGCGGCGGGAGGAGCGCAATGAGCAAGAAAGATCTCGGCCTGCTGATCCTGATCCTGGTGGTCGGCGCGGTGGTGACAGCCATCAACCCGCGCTTCCTGTCGGCGATCAACCTCGCCAACACTTCCAACCTCGTCGCCCTGTTCGGCATCCTGTCGATCGGCCAGGCCTTCGTCATCATCACCGGCGGCATCGAGCTGTCGGTCGGCTCGCTGATAGCGCTGCTCGGCACGCTGTTCATCGACTTCATCGCGGTGCGCGAATTGGACTGGCCGTTGGCCTTCGTGGTGATCATAGTGCTCGGCGCCGTCATCGGCTTCGTGCATGGCTGGCTGATCACGCGACTGAAGCTGCAGCCTTTCGTCGTCACGCTGTGCGGCCTGCTGATCTATCGCGGCGTGGCGCGTTTCTACACCGCCGACGGCACTGCGGGCTTCGCCTTCGGGCAGAATTTCCCAACGCTCGAATTCCTGACCGCGGGGCGCTCCTATGGCTTGCCGAACAGCTTCATCGCGCTGATCGTGATTGCCATCGTCATGTGGGTGGTGCTGCACCGTTCGGTGTTCGGCCGCTATCTTTACGCCATCGGCAAGAATGAGGAAGCGGCGAAGTATTCCGGCATCCGCACCGGCAGGGTGATCATCGCGGCCTATGTCATCTGCGGCGTGCTGACGGCGCTGTCGGCGATCTATTTCGCCATGTACACGCGCTCGATCTCGCCGGCGAGCCACGGCCAGTTCTATGAGCTCTATGCCATCGCCGCGGCGGTGCTCGGCGGCTTCTCGCTGCGCGGCGGCGAAGGCTCGCTGGTCGGCGTCATCCTGGGCACCGTGCTGTTGCAGGAGCTGCAGAACCTCGTCAACCTGCTCGGCATCCCCTCATCGCTCAATTTCGCGGTGATGGGCGGCGTGATCCTGATCGGCGTGCTGGTCGACCAGCAATGGGGCGTCTTCCGCGCCCGCCGCCGCATGATGGAAGCAACGCGTCGCAATATCGCCGGCGCGCCTGCGGAGTAGCTTCCTCCTTCAGACCGCCGCCCTGATTGGATCGACGCGCGCCGGCTCTCATAGCGAGAGCCCGAAGCGCACTTAAGAACGTGAGCACTAGAAGCGCAAGTCGCCGCCGCTTGTAGGCCGGCCTGACCTGAATATCGGCATACCTAGATCATGTCCGACAGGTCGGAGAACGCCATCGCCTTGCGCAGCACCTCGGCGAAGCGCTCTCCGGCGATATCCTTGTCGCCGCTGTTGTCGATCGAGGTCACGTCCGGTCCCGTCAGCTTGACGCTCGCGCTGCGCGCCAGGCGGGCAAGCACCTCGCCGCGCGATTCACGGCCGCGCGCCGCCAGTCGCTCGGCGAGGATCTCGGGGGCCGCGCTGATCTCGACCACGGCCAGATTGGCGTAGCGTTCGCGCAGCGCGGGGATGACCGCGCGCGACACGTTGGCCACCACCACGTGGCCGTTCGCCACGGTCCAGTCCACATCGGCCGGCAGGCCGTAGCGCAGGCCGTGGGCGTCCCAGCACAGCGAGAAGGCGCCGTCGGCCTCCGCCTCGGCGAAGGCGGCATCGGCCAGCGTGTCGTGGTCCTCGCTTGCCGCGTCGCTCTGCCTGGTGATGACACGGCGCACGAATTCCAGCCTCGTCTCGCCGGCGAAGCGCTGCTTGGCGTAGCCGATCACCGTATCCTTGCCGGCGCCGCTCGGGCCGACGACGGCGACGAAGACGCCGTTGCGGATCGGCAGGCTCCCGGCCAGCTCGCGCTCGATGAGGGCCGAGACCATCATGCGACCCGGCTGGCCTGGCGCCACACCGTGCGCACGACCGGCACATGGTCGTCGACGCGCACGCGCACCAGATCGGCGCGACGACCTGGCTCGATGACGCCGCGGTCGCCAAGGCCGATCGCCTCGGCCGGATTCTTCGAGACCATCGCGACCGCCTGCGGCAGTGTGATGCCTTCGACTACGTCGCCGAGGAAGAAAGCCGACTGAATCAGGCTGAAGGGAATGTAGTCGGACGACAGGATGTCGAGCAGGCCTTCGGCCGCAAGCGTGCGAGCCGAGACATTGCCGGAATGCGAGGCGCCGCGCATGACGTTGGGCGCGCCCATCAGCACGCCGAGGCCGGCCGCCTTGGAGGCCTTGGCCGCCTCTTCCGTCGTCGGGAACTCGGCGACGCGCACGCCTTGCTCGATCGCCTCGTCGACATGGCCGGAAGTCGCATCGTCATGGCTGGCCAGCACGATGCCGCGCTCACGGCAGGCGGCCGAGATGAAAACCCGGTTCGGGCCTGAATTGCGGGCCGATTCCGCCATCCGCTTGTCGCAGAATTTCTGGAAGTCGCGGTCGGTCAGCTTCAGCTTGCGCTGGTAGTAATAGGCATAGGTCTCGAGATTGACGAACTGACGCTGTCCGGGCGCATGATCCATCAGCGAGGCGAGCTTCACCCTGTCGTCGGTCTCGAAGTTGGCGAAGGCCTCAAGACAGTCCGGCGCCGAGACCTCGCAGCGCAGATGGATGAAATGGTCGGCCCTGAGCCGATCCTGGCGCACGCTGTCCTCGATCGCGTCGGCCAGCTTGCGGACGTCGTCGGACTTCAGGTCGGCGTCGTCGTCCATGCCGACGCGCAAGGCGTCGAGCACCGTGGTAATGCCTGCGGTCGCCACCTGGGCGTCATGGGCGAGCACGGCGGCGATCGGGTTCCAACGCACTTTCGGGCGCGGCGCATAGTGGCCTTCGAGGTGGTCGGTGTGCAGTTCGACGAGGCCCGGGATGATATAGTCGCCGCCCATATCCTCGCCGGCGCGGGCAGCCCCCGGCTCCACGGCGGCGATCAGGCCGTCGCGCAACAACAGCGAGCCCTCGACGATTTCGTCGGGCAGCACGATGCGGGCATTGGTAAGAACTGTTTCGGCGGTCATCTCGGGCGGTCCTATCTCGGCGGTCGGTCGGCTATCGGATCAGAGCTTTTCCAGGAGAAGTGCTTGGCGGTTCTCCGTCCGGAATTGCCTAAACAAAGAGATAGGGCGGTTCAGCGTGTCCGCTGAGCCGTCCTAGGCGGTCTTGCGGGCAGCGCCGCGGCCAAGCGCATGGTGGGAAAGCACCATGAACGGCGCGCCGGGCTCGCTTTCCACGAACAAGGTCAGCGCATCCACCGGCACCGGCTGCCGCAGGATGTCGGCGAACAGGCCGTCTATCGCTGCACGCAGACGGGAGCTTTCCTGTGGCCCGACGCGCCCCGAGAGCGTCATGTGGAAGCGGAACGTGTCGAAGACGTAAGGATAGCCCCATTGGCAGAGGTTGCGGAACTCGTCCGGCTTCAGCGCATCGGGGCTGCGGCGCTCGATCTCGGCCTCGGTCAGCGGCGCGCGGAACGGATCGAAAGCACGCACGACCTCGCCGGCGAAATCGTTGAGCGGCGCAAACCGCGTCTCCGGCACCAGCGCGAAGAAGCCGTCGATCTGTCCGACGACCAGGCGCGGGATGACGACCGGTGGCGTCGCCTCGGCGAAATTGTCGAGCGCGGCGCGCAGCGAGGCTTCCGTCTCGTTCGGCGCCAGCCGGAACGGCGCCTTCAGTGTGGCATGGAACCCGTAGCGCCTGGCGGAGGCGGTGTGGAAGGCGACGTCCGCGGCCGACAGGTCGCCCACGGCCTCGACCGGCCGCGTCGCCGCGCCGAACGGGTCGCGGCCCAGCCAGTTGGCGGCAATGCGCGCCAGCGGCTCGTCCTGTCCCGGGGTGTAGTAGATGGCGTAGCGCATCGGCGTTCCTCGTCAAGCGCGCTGCGCACCCCGAAGGATCAAGCGACGCGCTTCAAGTCATTGTCCTGGCAAGTCGCAGTCCCGAAAACGCTTAGCGCTTGCGGCGACATGCATCAGAACCGCTGCCATAGGTGATTTCCATGACGGATTGACGAAGCTTTCATGGGTTTTCGAAGGCAAGTCCAGCGCGGCGCTCGTTAGCCGACGATTTTCCGGTGATTGTCATCGGCTTGCCCGACTGGCGGTCAGGCTTTCATCAGCCACTCGTGCTCGGCCGCGTTGTGGAATTTCCACGTCCGCTTCGGCCCGGCCATGACGTTGAGATAATATAGGTCGTAGCCATGGCAGGCCGCGCAGGGGTGATAACCCTTGGGCACCAGCACGATATCGCCGTCCTCGATCGCCATCGCTTCGTCCAGCTCGCGCACGCCGTTGCGGTCGGCATCCGTGTAGACGCGCTGGAAGGCAAAACCCTGCGGCGGGTTGAGGCGATGATAATAGGTCTCCTCGAGATAGGATTCGGCCGGCAGGTTGTCCTGGTCGTGCTTATGCGGCGGATAGCTCGACGTGTGGCCCCCGGGCGTGATGACCTCGACAACCAGCAGTGAATCCGCCGGCTTGCCCTCGGGCAGGATGTTGGTGACGTAGCGCGTGTTGGTGCCTTTGCCGCGCACCTCCTGGCCGAGATCGTCAGGCCCTATGACGCGCACCGGCAGACCGCCGCTCAAGCCCGGCGCCGAGCAGACGGCAAGCTCCAGCTCGGTGTCGGCGGTCACCGACCAGTCCGAGCCTCGCGGCACATATACCGACCACGGCTTGCCTTCGAAGGGCGACATGCGTTCGCCGAGCAGGCCGAGGTCCTTGCCGCCGGCCGAGGCCTTGCCCTTGCCGGTGACAAACACCAGGCACACCTCGCGGTCGCCGGTCTTGCCCGACGCCGTCTCGCCCGCTTTCAGCCGATGCAGATCGAAACCGACATAGGTCCAGCCGGCGCTTTGCGGCGTGACGTGAGCGACATGGCCGTGGCCCTTGTCGGCCTTGACGAGCAGTTTCGACATGCGGAGCTCCTTGGGTTATTCCTTCGTCTCGGTCGGAGGACTGGCCTGCTCCGCCGGCTTGTAGAGGTAGAAAAACTGCCACACCGCGTAGCCGGTGAAGCCCAGCGCGATGACGCCCCAGAACGGCGTGCCCGACGCGAATTCGATCACCGACCAGATCAGGCAGACCGCGACCACGGCGACACGGCGCCATAGCGGCCGGAAGAAGGGATGTTCATAGTCTTTCATCGCGCCTATCCAGGATATGTCCAAAGCGCATCAGATAGACCGGACGCCCGGGCGAATCCACCATTCAGGCCGGAAACCCTTGCGTCTCTACCGCATAGCCGGCAGCCGTCATCACGCGCATCAGCTCCTTGTGGCCCACCTGCGCCATTTTCAGCGGCGGGTTCTTCCTGGGGTCCTGCTCGGCCTCGACCACGAACCAGCCCTCATAGCCGTAGTCGGCGAAGCGCTGGACGATGGCGCCGAAATCGAGCGAGCCGTCGCCGGGCACGGTGAAGGCGCCGAGCGCCACCGCGTCGAGGAAGGACTGCTTTGTCCGGTCGAGGCCGTTGATCACGTCCATGCGCACGTCCTTCACATGGACGTGGTTGATGCGCTTGTGGTGGTTGTCGATGGCGCGCAGCACATCGCCGCCGGCAAAGGCGAGATGGCCGGCATCGAGCAAGAGCGGGATGCCTTCGCCGGAATGGCGCATAAAGAGGTCCAGCTCCGGTTCGGTCTCGACGACCGCCGCCATATGGTGGTGATAGGAAAGCGGCATGCCCTGGTCCGCGCACCATTCGCCGAATTCGGTGACGCGGCGGCCATAGGCTTTCATTTCGTCCTCTGAAAGCTTCGGCTTGGTGGCCAGAGGCTTGGAGCGGTCGCCCTGAATCGAGCGGCCGACCTCGCCATAAACGATGCAGGGAGCGTTGACCGCCCGGAACAGGTCGATCATCGGCTGGATGCGGTCCTTGTTCTTCGCCAGATCCTCATCGACAAGCGTGCCGGAGAACCAGCCGCCGCAAAGCGTGACGTCGGCCGCTTTCAGGATCGGCAGCATCACCTTCGGATCATTGGGGAAGCGGCGGCCCATCTCCATGCCGGTGAAACCGGCCGATCGCGACTGGCGCAGACATTCCTCCAGCGACACGTCGTCGCTGAGTTCCACGAGATCGTCGTTCCACCACGCAATGGGGGACATGCCCAGTTTGGCTTTCAAGTCGTCACTCCAATGTCAGTTCGTCGCGAGGCCGGTTTCAACCCTGGCGGCTGCCCACGGCTTCCTCGTATTTCTTGCGCGCGGCGTTCACCTGGGGCCGCGAGGAGACCTCCGGCACGGCGACATCCCACCAATGGCCGCCGGCGTCGGTCGAGATCAGCGGATCGGTGTCGATCACCAGCACCGTCGTCCTGTCGTTCTTCTTCGCCTTGGCCAGCGCCGTCTCCAGCTCGGCGATCGACGCCACCTTCTCGGCGAAGGCACCCATGCTTAGAGCGTGCGCGGCGAAATCGATGTCAGGCAGGACTTCATGACGGGCGTCCTTGAGCAGATTGTTGAAGTTGGCGCCGCCGGTCGCCATCTGCAGCCGGTTGATGCAGCCATAGCCGCGATTGTCGAGCAGCACGATAGTGAGTTTCAGCCCCAGCATGACCGAGGTGGCGATCTCGGAATTCATCATCAGATAGGAGCCGTCGCCGACCATGACGACGACCTCGTGGCCGGGCTTGGCCATCTTGGCGCCGAGCCCGCCGGCAATCTCATAGCCCATGGTCGAGAAGCCGTACTCCCCATGATACGAGCCGGGAGGGCCCGCTCGCCAGAGTTTATGCAGCTCTCCCGGCAGACCGCCAGACGCATTCAGCAGCATCACGTCGGATCCCATCGCGCGCTGCACGGCGCCGATCACCTGCGCGTCGGAAGGGTAGGCGGCGTTGGTCGAAGCTGTCACCTTGGCCGCGGCGGCCTGCCATTCCGCCTTGCCCTTCAGCGCATTGTCGGTCCAGGCGGCTGGCGCCTTCCAGCCCTTCAGCGCCGAGGAGAGCTCGACGAGGCCCTCGGCTGCGTCCGCGACCAACGGCAGCGCCCAATGCTTGCTGGCATCGAACACCTGCGTGTTCAGCCCGATGATGGTGCGGCCGGCATTCTTGAACAGCGCCCAGGAGCCGGTGGTGAAGTCCTGCAGCCTGGTGCCGACGGCAAGCACCACGTCCGCCTCCTCCGCCAGCCGGTTGGCGGCCGAGGTGCCGGTGACGCCGACCGCGCCCATGTTGAGCGGATGATCGTCCCTCAGCGAGGATTTGCCGCCCTGCGTTTCGCAGACCGGAATGCCGGCGCCCTGCACCAGCTTGGCGAGCTCGTCCGAGGCCTGCGAATAAAGCACCCCGCCGCCAGCGATCACCAGCGGCTTCTTCGCGCCCTTTAGCGCCGCGACGGCTGCAGTCAGTTCACTGCGGTCCGGGCGCAGCCGGCGCGGCGTCCAGACGCGCTCGGCAAACAGGCCTTCCGGATAATCATAGGCCTCGGCCTGCACGTCCTGGCAGAGCGAGAGCGTCACCGGGCCGCATTCTGCCGGATCGGTCAGCACCTGCATGGCGCGGTTCAGCGCCGGGATGATCTGCTCCGGCCGCGTGATCCGGTCGAAATAACGCGAGACCGGGCGAAAGCAGTCGTTGACGCTCGCCGTGCCGTCGGAGAAATCCTCGGCCTGCTGCAGCACCGGATCGGGCAAGCGGTTGGCGAAGACATCGCCGGGCAGAAAAAGGACGGGCAACCGGTTCACATGGGCGAGCGCGGCGGCCGTCACCATGTTGAGCGCACCGGGGCCGATCGACGTGGTCGCTGCCATGAAGCGGCGGCGGAAATTCGCTTTTCCATAAGCGATCGCCGCATGCGCCATCGCCTGCTCGTTATGGGCACGGAAGGTCGGCAGCTCGTCGCGCACCTGGTACAGCGCCTCGCCGATGCCGGCGACATTGCCATGGCCGAAGATCGCCCAGACGCCGCCGAAGATCGGCACTGTCTTGCCGTCTATCACGGTCATCTGCCGGCTAAGGAAGCGGGTAACGGCCTGCGCCATCGTCAGGCGAACGGTCTTGGTCATTGTCGTTTCCTCCGGCGTCCCGATGACGTCTTGTTATGCTGCCCGTGTTCTTATGCTGCCTTGCGCCCGCGCGCGGCAAGCCACGCCTCGGTCAATTGCTCGAAGCGCGCCGCCATGTCGGCGATGGCCTCGTCATCCGATATCCGTCCGGCCAGCCATTGTTCGGCGGCGTTGATGAAGATGGTGCGGCCGACAGCAAATCCCTTGACGATCGGAGCATTGCTCGTTGCGGCAAACGCCGCGACCAGCTCGTCCTGCGGCGCCTCCAGCCCGAGGAGAACGACACCCCGGCACCAAGGATCGTTCTTGACGATCACCTGTTCGATCTTCGCCCAGGCGCCTGCCGAGGCCTGCGGCTCGAGCTTCCACCAGTCGGGCTTGATGCCCAGCGCATAGAGCTCCTCCAGCGCGCGCGGAATGGTGGTGTCGTCAAGCTTGCCGTGCTTGCCGGCGATGATCTCGACCAGCAGTTCCCGCCCGACCTTGCGCGCCGCCTCGAACAGCGCGCGCAGCTTCTGCTGCTGCTCGATCTTAAGCGCTTCCGGGTCGTCCGGATGGTAGAAGCACAGGCACTTGATGCAATGGTCGACCGGCCATTCGATCAATTGCGAGCCGATATCTTGCGAGAACTCGAAGCGCAGCGGCCGCGATCCCGGCAATTCGACCGGGCGGCCAAGCCAGGCAAAGGGATGGCGGGCGAACTCGAACATCGCGTCGCGGCCATATTTCTCGTCGATCAGCATTCCGTAGCCGTCGCGCCCCGCGGCCACCTTCGCCGCCGCCTTGACGGTCAGCACCTTGAAGTCGGAGAGGCGCGCGACATCGGCGCCGACCCTTGCCGCGACGTCTTCCAGCTGGACGCGATGGTCGCAGGCCAAGGCCATCAGCGAGGGAATGTCGCGCCGCCGCGTCGTCGCCCAATGGATGTGGTTGATCGCCTCGTCCTTGCGCAGCGCCAGATGCTTGCTGCCGTGCTTCAAGAAGTATTGCAGCTCCTCGAACGTCGGATATTCCGGCGCGCAGAGCAGGCGCGACACGGCGAAGGCTCCGCAGGCATTGGCCCAGGTGGCGGCGGTGGCGAAGCTTTCGCCGCCGAGCCAGCCGCGCAGGAAGCCCGACATGAAGGCGTCGCCGGCGCCGAGCACATTGTAGATCTCGATCGGGAAACCCTTGCCGACGATGCCGTCCTCGAGATCGTCGCTGATCGGCCCGTCATAGACGATGCAGCCCTTGGCGCCGCGCTTCAGCACGATGGTGGCCGAAGACAGCGCGCGGATCGTCTTCAGCGCGCTCAGGCAATCGTCGGCGCCAGAGGCGATCATGATCTCTTCCTCGGTGCCGACGATGAGATCGCAATCCGGCAGCACGGTCTTCAGCTGCGCCGACACCCGGTCCGACTTGACGTAGCGCTCGAAACCCTCGGCATGGCCGGCCAGGCCCCAGAGGTTCGGGCGGTAGTCGATATCGAACACCACCTTGCCACCCCTGGCCTTCATCAGGCGGATCGCCTTGCGCTGGGCGGCATCGGAGTTGGGGCGCGAGAAGTGCGTGCCGGTGACGACCACCGAGCGGGCCGAAGCGATGAAGGCTTCGTCGATATCCTCCTCGACCAGCGCCATGTCGGCGCAGTCCGAGCGGTAGAAGATCATCGGCGAGACGCCTTCGCTCTCGACCGAAAGCAGCACCAGCGCCGTCAGCCGCTCCTTGTCGGTCTTCAAGCCGTCGACCGAGACGCCCTCACGCCGAAGCTGCTCGCGGATGAAGCGGCCCATCTGCTCGTCGCCGACGCGCGTCAGCAGAGCCGAGCGCAGGCCGAGCCTTGCCGTGCCGACGGAAATATTGGCCGGACAGCCGCCCACCGACTTGGCGAAAGAGGTGATGTCCTCCAGCCGCGAGCCGATCTGCTGGCCGTAGAGATCGACCGAGGCGCGACCGATGGTGATGACGTCGAGCGGCGGGTATTTCCCTTCCACGGCTTCGCCCATTCGAACCTCCCATCGGCCTTGTTGTGCAGAGCTGCGTCGTTTTGGGCAGCACGCGCAAAAGGCGGCGTGGCGCCATCAATATGAAATATTAATTCCAATCCGTAGTCAATATGGAATGAGCATTCCCGAGGCAAAAAGCGCTTGGCGGAAACGCTCAGCCCTTGCGCCGGCGACCGGCTTCGCGGCGCTTCTCGCCCACGGCGACGGTCAGCGCCATGGCTAAGGCCATCGTCGCCGATATCGAGCGGAAACCGCCGAAATCGGCCTCGGCCACCTCGAACCAGACCTTGGCGAATTGCGCCAGCGGCGAGAAGGACGAGTCGGTGATTGCCACGATAGGCACGCCCTGCTCCGCGATCGAGCGCGTCTCCTCGATCGTCGCCGGCGCGTAAGGCGAGAAGCTGATGGCGATGACCGCGTCGCGCGTCGTGGCGAAGCCGATCATCTCGGCATTGAGCCCGGCGGCCGACTCCACTAGCTGGTTGCGGATCTTGAGCTTGCCCAGCGCATAGGCGATGTAGGATGCGACCGGATAGGAGCGGCGCTTGGCCAGCACATAGATGGTCTCGGCCTTTGCCAGCAGCGTCACTGCCTCTTCGAAATGCGCGTCGTTGAGCGAGCGCGAAATATCGCCGAGCGAGGTGCTGGCGGCGGCGACGAAGCCGTCGAAGATCGCCCTGTGCCCGCCGCCTTCCTCGGCCTTGGCGCGCAGCGCCGCCAGCCGCTCGTCATAGGAGGAATTGCGTTCGCGCAGGCGCTCGCGGAAAACCTGCTGCAGGCTGGTGAAGCCGTCGAAGCCGAGCTGCTGGGCAAACCGGATCAGCGTCGAGGGTTGCACGCCGGCCGAGGCGGCGATACTCGCCGCCGTTCCGAAAGCGATGTCGTCGGGATTGTCGAGCGCATAGGCGGCGATCTGCGCGATGCGCTTGGGCAGGCTCGCGCGCCTGTCCAGGATCGTCGCGCGCAGTGTTTCGAAATCGCGAGGCACCCGTTCGTCCATCGTCGCTCCGCCCACGCCCATAAAGCTTTGCCCTCTCCTGCCTCATCATAGCGAGTTCACGCAAGAACACCATAAAAAATGATTTGGATGTTCCATTCTCAAGTGAAATGGACTAATTCATCCATAAGGACTTTTCCCTTGTTCTGGAGACAATCGACATGGTCGGAGTGGGCCTCATCGGCACGGGTTTCATGGGCAAGTGCCACGCCATCGCCTGGAGCGCGGTGGGCGCCGTCTTCCCCGATGTCGAGAAGCCGAAGCTGGTGCATCTGGGCGAGGTGAATGACGAGCTTGCCAAACGCAAGGCCGGCGAATTCGGCTTCGCCAAAGGCTCCGGCGACTGGCGCGCCGTGGTCGAGGATCCGGACGTCGATGTCGTCTCGCTGACCACGCCCAACCAGTTCCACCCGGAGATGGCCATCGCCATCCTCGAAGCCGGCAAGCATCTGTGGTGCGAAAAGCCGATGGCGCCGAGTTTCGCCGAAGCCGAAGCGATGGCGAAGGCCGCAAAGGCTTCGGGCAAGGTCGCCGTGCTCGGCTACAACTACATCCAGAACCCCGCCATCCGCCATATCGGCGCGCTGCTCGAGGAAAAGGTCATCGGTGACGTCAATCTCGTGCGCATCGAGATGGACGAGGATTTCATGGCCGACCCGGAAGCGCTGTTCTTCTGGAAGCACGAGGCTTCGTCCGGTTATGGCGCGCTCGACGATTTCGCCGTGCATCCGCTGTCGCTGATCAGGGCGTTGTTCGGCCGCGTCAGCCGCGTCATGTGCGACATGGCCAAACCCTATGCCGATCGCAAGACCGCTTCCGGCGCCCGCCGCGCGGTCGAGACCTATGATATCGCGAGCGTCTTGATGCATCTCGAGAACGGCGTCGCCGGCACGCTTCTCGTCAACCGCTCGGCCTGGGGCCGCAAGGGCCGCATCGCCATCCAGATATTCGGCTCGAAGGGCTCGATCCTCTACGATCAGGAGCGGATGAACGAGTTCCAGCTCTACCTCACCGCCGACCGGCCGACCGAGCAGGGCTACCGCACCGTTCTGGTCGCGCCACATCACAAGCCCTACGATTCCTTCCTGCCGGCGCCAGGCCACGGCCTCGGCTTCAACGACCTCAAGATGATCGAATGCCGCGAGCTCCTGATGCGCATCGCCGGCAAGCCGGCCCGCGTCATCGACTTCGACGAGGGGCTGGAGATCGAGCGCACCGTGCATGCGATGGCCCGCTCCTTCCAGGAACAGCGCTGGGTCGATGTGAGGTGATCGAGCCGCGCGCGGGGACAGGCGCCACGGCCGCACCGATGCAGAGCCGCGTCTGGACATTCAGGCCAGGTTGATGGCGACGTTGCGCAGCAGCGCCACGGATTTGCGCATGCCTTCCATCGGCGACAGCATCATGTCCTCGTGCTCGATCGACAGCACGTCGTCGTAACCGACCTGTTTCAGCGCGGTGCAGAATTGCCGCCACCAGGTTTCGCCGTGGCCGTAGCCCAGCGTGATGTAATTCCAGGCCCTTTCGGCAAACAGCGTCGGCGGACGCGCGTCGAGCGTGCCGTCGATGCCGGCCGGCACCGGCTCGACGCGCGTGTCCTTGGCGTGGACATAGTAGATCGCCGAGCCAAGCTTGCGCACGGCGGCGATGGGGTCGGCGCCCATCCACATCGGGTGGCTCGGATCGTAGTTCGCGCCGACCGTCTCGCCGACGGCATCGCGCAGCCGGAACAGCGTCTGGACATTGTACACGGCTTGATGCCCATGCAATTCCAGGCAAAGCTTCCTGATGCCCAGATTGTTCGCGAACGCGACGAGATCGCGCCAGTAGGGAATGATGCAATCGTCCCACTGGTAGCGCTGGATGTCGGCGCATTCGGGCGGCCAGTCGGTTATGATCCAGTTGGGGTTGGCGTCGCCCGGGCCGCCGGGCAGCCCGGACATCATCACCACGCGCTCGATGCCCATGAGGCTCGCCAGCCGGATCGTGTCCTCGGTCACCTGGCGGTGCTTCATGCCCTGCGGTCCCGGATGCAGCGGGTTGCCAGAGCAGTTGAGCGCCGCGATCGTCAGCCCGTGGTCGCGGACCTTGGCGACGAATTCGGCGCGGGTCGCGGCACTTTCCAGCATGGCCGCCAGATCGATATGCGGCGCCGACGACCAGTTGCCGCAGGCGAACTCAAGCGTCTCCAGCCCGAGTTCGGCGGAGGCGCGCAGCATCTCGTCGAAGGACAGGTTGCCGAGGCTGTCGGTGATCATGCCGATCTTCATTTATAGCTCCCCGTTGATTTCAGGCCATGCGCTCAGAGCTTTACCGGCTCGAACCGGCCGGACCGTGCTGAGGCGAGCGCCGCCTCGCAAAGGATCATGGCCTTGCGGCCGTCGCTGGCCGTGACCGCCGGCTTCCTACCCGTTTCGACGCAACTGATGAAATGATCGATCTCGGCGGCGTAGGATTCCGCATAGCGTTCGACGAAGAAGTAATAGGGTTTGTCGCGCGATATGCCCTTGCCGCCATACATTTCCACCGAGGTCGGCAGCCGGTTGCCGGCCTGCAGCATGCCGTCGGCGCCATGCACCTCGATGCGCTGGTCATAGCCATAGGCGGCCCTGACGCTGTTGTTGATGTGGCATTGCCGGCCGGACGCCGTGCGCAGGATGAACATCGCGGTGTCGTAGTCGCCGAGCTTCTTGTATTGCGGCGCCACCAGCGAGGAGCCGGTCGCGAACAGCTCCACCGGCTCCTCGTCGAGCAGGTTCCGCGCCATGTCGAAGTCGTGGATGGTCATCTCGCGAAAGACGCCGCCTCCTCCGGCCAGCGCTTCCTCGGTTTCGGGCTCCGGGTCGCGGCTGGTGATGATGACCTGCTCGACCGCGCCGATCTCGCCGCCGTCAAGCCGCTCCTTCAGCGCCCGGAAGCTCGGATCGAAGCGGCGGTTGAAACCGATCTGGAACGGCACCCCGGCCTTCGCGACCGCGGCCAGGCATTCGTCCGTGCGCCTGAGGTCGAGATCGATCGGCTTCTCGCAAAAGATCGCCTTGCCCTTGGCCGCCGCGGCCATGGCGAGATCGGCGTGGGTGCGCGTGGCAGAGGCGATGAACACCATCTTCACAGAAGGATCGTTCATCACCGTCTCGATGTCCGCGATCTCGGCGCCGGTCGCGCCGGCGACCTTCTCGGCCGCCTCGCGATTGGGATCGACGATGTAGCGCAGCCGCACCTTCGGGTGGCGCGCGAGATTGCCGGCGTGCACCCTTCCGATCAGTCCCACCCCGAACAGACAAACATCCATCATGCGTTCAACTTTCCTGTGCGGCCGTCCGCGACGGCCAGTTCAACATGCCCGGCCGGGCGGTCACTTCACGGCGCCCATGGTCAGTCCGCGAACCAGATGCCGCTGCACCAGCAGCGCGAAGAACACGATCGGCAGCGCGCCGATGACGCCGGCGGCCGACATCGAGGCCCAGTCGGTATCGATACGCCCGATCAGCGTGGCGGTGCCGCGCGGCATGGTCATGGCGCGCGGCGTCGCCGTCAGCGCCAGCGCGAACAGGAATTCGTTGAAGGTGACCAGAACGGCGAAGATGGCGGTAGCCGCCAGACCGGGCGCCGCCAGCGGCAGCGTGATGCGGCGGAAGGCGCCGAAGCGCGAGTCGCCGTCGACCATCGCGGCTTCCTCGAGATCGACGGGGATCTCGCGGAAGAAGCTCTCCATCATCCAGACGCAGAAGGTGACGTTGAAGGCGGTGTAAGTGGCGATCAGGCCGAGCCAGCTGTCGAGCAGGCCGAGGCTGAGCATCAAGAGGTAGACAGGGATCAGGATGACGACCGGCGGGATGATGCGCAGCGTGAGCAGGAACAGGCCCACCTTGCGCTCGGCGGCGAAAGGCAGGCGGAACCTGGCGATCGCATAGGCGCCCGCCGCGCCGACGGCGAGGGCGATGGAGACCGAGAAGAAGGTCACCACCAGGGAGTTCGTCAGGTAGGAGCCGAACTGCTTTTCGGTGAACAGCCGCACGTAATTGTCGAGCGTCGGCACATGCGGATAGAGCGTGCCTTCCTGGGTGATCTCGCGGTTGGACTTGAGCGAGGTGGAGACCAGCCAGTAGATCGGCAGCAGCACGACGGCCAGCACGAAGATGGTGGTGAGGATGCGCGCCAGGCGGGTGTTCATGATGCGTCGATCCTGCGCAGGAGCCTGATCGCGCTGAAGGCGAGCGCGAGCACGACGAGGCCGATCGTCACGAACAGCGCCGCCGCGTATCCGGTCTGCTGGAACTTGAAGGCGGTGTCATAGCCATAGATCGAGATCAGCCTCGTCGCTTCGCCCGGCCCGCCACGCGTCAGCACGAAAACCTGGTCGAAGGTGCCGAAGGCGTCGATGGTACGCAGCACGATGGCGATCGCCAGCACGGGCCGCATCATCGGGAAGGTGAGGTCAACGAAGACGCGCCATGCGCCGGCGCCGTCGACGCGCGCGGCCTCGAACGGCTCGTGCGGCAGCGATTGCAGGCCGGCGAGCAGGATCAGGAACATCAGCGGCGTCCATTCCCACACGTCGAGCGCGACGAGGCCGATGAAAGCTTTGAGCGGATCGCCGAGGATCTGCACCGCGCCGCCGCCCATGGCTGCGGAGAGCGCCGTCAGCATGCCGGCGTCGCTGGCGTAGATCAGGCGAAAGACGATCGCGACGACGACCGGCGTGATCACCATCGGGATGATGAGCACGGTCCTGAGCAGCCGGATGCCGCGAAATTCATGCAGGCAAAACAGCGCCAGCGCGAAGCCCAGCACCGCTTCGATGGACACCGATAGCGCGACGAACCGCACGGTGACCCAGAGCGAATTCAGGAACTGGGCGTCGCTCCACAGGCGCACATAGTTCTGCAGGCCGACATCGGCGACGGGCGAGCCATAGCGGTAGGCCTTGGTGCTGGCCCTCAGACCGTCCCACAGCGGATAGACCAGCACGCCGAGCACGATCGTCAGGCCCGGCGCCAGCATGAGATAGGGGAGGGCGAGGTCGAGCCCCGCCCCCTGCAGGCGATACTTGCTTGCCTGCATGCCGTTGCGCATCAGTAGTAACCGGCCGTGGTCAGGTAGTCCTTGACCTGCTTGGCCGCCGTGTCCAACGCCGCGCCGCCGCCGGAACCGGCCTGCAATGCCTTGTTGAGCTCGATGCCGAGCAGTTCCTCGACCTTGGCCCAGTCGGGCGTGCGCGGCCTGGGCAGCGCGCCGGCGTCGAGTTGCTGGAGCGCGACCGGGATCAGCCGGTTGCCGGGCTTGGCGATGCCGAAGGCGCTGCGCTTGACGGGAATAGAGCCCGCTTCCGACAGCTTGGCCTGGGTTTCGGCGCTGACATACCACTTCAGGAACTCGATGGAGTTCGCCTTGTTGGGAGCAGATTTCGGCACGCCGGCGATGAAGATGCCCATCTGCGCGATCGCCGACTGCTGCTTCGGCACGACGCCGAAATCGAGCTTGCCGGCCACCTTGGTCTGGGCGGGATCGTCGGCCTTCAGCGCATTGCCCGAATACTGGATGATGGCGCCGGCATCGCCGCCGAGGATCGCCGCGCCCTCCTGGTCGGAGTCGAACTCGACCACCCCGCTCGGAGCGTTCTGCTTCATCGTGCCGACGAAGAACTCCGCGGAGGCCTTGCCTTCGGCAGAATTGAAGATCGGATTCCACTTGTCGTCGAAGAACGAGCCGCCGAACGACAGGAAGACCGGATACCAGCTGGTGACGATCGGGTTGCCGGAGACGCCGCGGAAGACGACCGGGTACTTGATCTTGCCGGCGGCCACCCCTTCCTTGCCCTTGGCGATCACCTCGTCCCAGGTCTTGGGCGCGCCGCCGGTGAAGACGTCGTTGCGATAGGTGAGCGTCTGCAGGTCGCCGACGAAGGGCACGCAGATCAGCGTCGGCTTGGCGTTCTCGAAGCCCTTGACGCGCGGCCCCTTCTGCGGCGGCCAATAGCCCATGTCGATCATCGAGCCGATCCAGTCCTTGTCGGACCCGTCGATGCCGCCGGCGCCGAGATCCTCGAGCACGTTGGCGGCGCCGAACTGCGGCACCCACGGGTCGTCGAGCAGATAGAGGTCATACTGGCCGGCGCCGCTCTGGGCATCGGCGAACCACTTCTCCAGGGTCACGCCGTATTCGTCCTCGAGGAACTGGATGTCGAAGCCCTGTTCCTTGGCCAGCGGGATGATCTTTTCCTTGAACGGCGTCAGGCCGCCATCGGCGAAGGCGCCGATGATCACCTTCTTGCCGGCCGCCTTCGCGGGCATCGGCAGCCCGAGCGTGGTGAGGGCGGTGGTCGCCAGAGCCAGGCCAAGCCCGCCCTTTATGACGGAGCGGCGAGTAAGTCTGCTGGAATGCATCATGTCACTCTCCCATTGTTGTTGACCCTGTGGACGGCTGTCAGGCCGGCCGAATTGAAGAAACAGGCGTTCGCCGGGTCGAAGGCGACGCCGATCCTTTCACCCACCACACCCCGGAAATCGCGCCCGGCCCGGACCGAGACGTTGCCGCCTTCGAGGCGGACATTGACCAGCGTCTCGTTGCCCATCGGTTCGACGACGTAGATTTCGCCGGGCAGGGCATCGGGCACGTCGAGGGCGGCAACGCTGCAGTCCTCCGGTCGCAGGCCGATTTCGGCGACGGAGGCGGCCCGGCAGGCCGCCAGCCGCGCATCGTCCAGCCGCACGACCTTGCCGGCGGCCATCAGGCCTTGCCCGGAAAGCGCTGCCGGCAGGATGTTCATCGGCGGGTTGCCGACGAAGGTGGCGACGAAGCGGTTCGCCGGCCGGTCGTAGATCTCGATGGGCGGTGCCATCTGCTGCAGCTCGCCGCCATGCATGACGGCGACGAAGTCGGCCATGGTCAGGGCCTCGACCTGATCGTGCGTGACGTAGATGGTGGTGGCGCTGAGGCGCTGGCAGAGCCGCTTGATCTCGCCGCGCATGGTGAGCCGCAGCCTTGCGTCGAGATTGGACAGCGGCTCGTCCATCAGGAACGCCGCCGGGTCACGCACGATGGCGCGCGCAAGCGCCACGCGCTGGCGCTGGCCGCCGGAGAGCTGGCGCGGCCTGCGGTCGAGCAGGTGGCCGATCTCGAGGACGGCGGCGACCTCGTCGATCTTGGCCTTCCGCCCGGCGTCCGGCGTGCCGCGGATCCAAAGCGGATAGCCGATATTCTCGGCGACCGTCATCTGCGGATAGAGCGCGTAGCTCTGGAAGACCATGGCGATGTCGCGGTCGCGCGGCTGCAGCCGGGTGACGTCGCGCTCGCCGATGAAGACCTTGCCGGAGGTCGGCATGTCGAGCCCCGCCAGGATGCGCAGCGCGGTGGTCTTGCCGCAGCCCGAGGGGCCGAGCAGGGCCAGGAACTTGTGGTCCGGCACGGCAAGGTCGAGCGACCTCAGCACGTTGAGCGCGCCGAAGCTCTTGACCACCTTCTGGTACAGAACCGAACTCATTTCCCTCCCCGGCGCCCCATGCTTTCCTCAGGCCTTGCGCTCGTGGACGTGGAAGCCCGCGCCCTCGGCCAGCTTCTTGAGATTGCGATACCCCATCGTGGCATAGGTCAAGGGGTGCGCCTTGGCCGGGTCCTGCTCGGCCTCAACCACCAGCCAGCCGGAATAGCCCTTGTCGGCGAGGATCCTGAGCAGCGTCGGATAGTCGATCGCGCCGTCGCCGGGCACCGTGAAGATGCCTTCCACCACCGCGCCCATGAAGCTCATATCGGTCTCGCGCGCCTTCTTCAGCATCGCCGGGCGCACATCCTTGCAATGCACATGCACGACGCGCTCCACATGCCGGCGCAGCAACTGTTCCGGGTCGCCGCCCGAAAAGGCGCAGTGCCCGGTATCGTAAAGCAGCCCCACCGCCTCGCCGGTCGTCTGCATGAGCCTGTCGATCTCGGCGTCGGTCTCGACGATCGTGCCCATGTGATGGTGGAAGGCCATGCCGACGCCGAAATCGGAGAACCGCTCGGCAAGCCTGGTGATCTTGGCGCCATAGGCCTTCCATTCCGCGTCCATCAGCTTCGGCCGCTGCGAGATCGGATCGTGGATGGCGCCATGCCGGCCGCGCGAGGTGTCGGCATAGACGACATGTTTGGCGCCGAGGTCGCGCAACAAAGTCAGATGCGGCCGGATCGCCTCGAATTCCTCGTCGACCTCCTTCTCGCAGATGCGCCCGTCATACCAGCCGGAGACCAGCGCCAGCCCGTAATGGTCGAGGATGGGCCGAAGGGTGCGGGCCTCGCGCGGAAACTTGCCGCCGAGCTCGGTGCCGGCATAGCCGGCTTGCGCGGTTTCGCTGAGACAGGTCTCGAGCGGCGTGTCGCCGCCCAGTTCCGGCACGTCGTCATTGGTCCAGGTGATCGGGTTGATGCCAAGTCGAACTGTGGTCATTGCTCGCTTTCCGCCCCGCGGCCGTCATGGCCGCGGGGGTCTGGTCTCGGGAGGAGATGGTCGCGATTGCTGGCGGCGGGCGAAGCGCTGCCGTTTCGTCAGGCGGGAGGCCCTCCCGGCACCCCGCCTCACATGTTCTTGTCGACGTCTTACCCCAACGTCATTGAGCGAAGTCTACGCTGCTCTGTCTCCATCGCGAGGGCCAGTTTTGGAAAAAATGAAGGAACCAGTTGTGTCGGCCGGTGGGTGTGACAGGATGGGGGGATGGGAAATCCGAGAGCATTCACGCGGCACTATGGAAATGAGCGTCGACCGTCGGCGCGAAGTCGGCGGGAACTCGACGCTGCAGGGCGAACTTTTTGCAAGCTCGTGCTGCCAGCTGGCCGCAGAGGCTAGCCCGCATGCGCCCGCCCCCCAAACCCCAGGCTTTCCCGCTCGACATGCTGGCCGTGAACCGCGCCGGCCCCGAGCATCTGTCGCGCCAGCTCTATCACGGCCTCGTCGCCATCATCCGCAATCGGGCGCTTCCCCCTGGCTCGGAGCTTCCCTCCACCCGCGCTTTGGCCGCCGAGCTCGGCCTTGGCCGCAACACCATCGTCGCCGCTTACGACCAGCTCGTCACCGAAGGCTATCTCGCCAACCGCCAGGGCGCCCGCCCGGTGATCGTCGACCTGCCCGAGGGCCCCCGCGAGTTGCCGCGCGAGGAACAACCCATCCCGCTGCGCTCGCCCTCACTGCGCGGCCAGCTTCTGCTCAGCCAGCCCTATCATCACGGCCGGCCGGGGCATGTCGCCTTCCACCCCGGCATGCCGGATGCGGGCAGCTTTCCCTTCGGCGTCTGGGGCCGGCTGGTCGCGCGCCGCGCCAGCCATGGCGGCGAGACGCTGTTCGGCACCTATGACGTCACCGGCCACCCGGCGCTGAAGCAGGCGATCGCCGGATATCTCTATTCCGCGCGCGGCGTGCGCTGCAGGCCGGAGCAGATCGTGATCACCACCGGCGCGCAGGCCGCCTTCGACCTTCTCGCGCGCCTGCTGCTCGACCCCGACGACACGGTGTGGATGGAGGAGCCCGGCTATTACGGCGCCAAAGCCGCCTTCACCGTGGCCGGGGCCAGGGTCGTGCCCATCCCGGTCGACCAGGAGCGCGGCTGGTATCTCGAGCCGCCGGACCCGTTGCCCCGCCTCATCTATGTGACGCCGGCCTGCCAGCATCCGCTCGGCATAACCATGCGCATGGAGGAGCGGCTGCGCTTGCTCGACATCGCCGGGACCGCCAATGCCTGGGTGATCGAGGACGATTTCGACGGCGAATACCGGTTTCAAGGCCGCCCCGTGCCGGCGATCCAGAGCATGGACCGCTCCGGCCGCGTCATCTATGTCGGCACCTTCGCCAAGCTCCTGTTCCCGGCGCTGCGCCTGGGCTTCATGGTGCTGCCGCCGGAGCTCGCCGGCCGCATCGTCAACGCGCTCTCCACCACCGGCCAGTTCGCGCCGCTGCTTTTGCAGGCAGCGCTGGCCGATTTCATCACCGAAGGCCATATGAGCCGGCACTTGAAGCGCATGCGCCGCATCTACGCCCAGCGCCGTCAGCTTTTCCGCGAGATCGTGACCGAGCGCCTGCGCGACGAAATCACGCTCTCCCCCACCGAAGCCGGCATCCAGGTGGTGGGCTATCTCAAGGAAGGCATCGACGACATCAAGGTCAGCCAGGCCGCCGCGAAAAGGGCGATCAACGTCTCGCCCCTGTCGAAATATTTCCAGAACACGGCGCCGACCCAAGGGCTGGTGCTGGGCTATGCGGCGTGTGATGCCGCGCAGACGAGGGACGGGGTGGAGCGGCTGGCGGCGGCGATCGGGGAGGTGCTGGGGTGAGGGGGCACCGGCGCCAGCAGATGATGGCGCACCCGACAAGATTCGAACTTGTGACCTCTGCCTTCGGAGGGCAGCGCTCTATCCAGCTGAGCTACGGGTGCTTTCCGGGTAACCGGAAAACGAACCAGCCGGTGAGCCGGCCAGCCACGGCTTCTTAGCGGAAGCCGGTGCGAGCTTCAACGGGCAATTGGCGAATGTGCGGCGGCTGTGATTGTCCGACTGAGATTGTCGGAGAGGGCGCTCCCCTCTACGTCTCGGCTTCGCCGAGCTACCTCTCCCCACTTCGTGGGGCTAGGAACTGCCCTCACCCCTCCGCCGGCGCCTTCGCTGCCTTGCGCCGCACGGCGCGCCTTGCCGTGTGCTTCTGCTTCTTCGCGCTCGCCAGCTCATGCATGGCGTCGAGCTGCATCTGCTGCATTTCGGCCAGACGCTGCCATTGGCGCGAGATCAAATAGTCGAGCTTTTCGTGCAGGTGCCGCACTTCCAGCTCGGCCTTCAGGTTCACCCGGTAATCGTTGAAGGAGCGCAGCCGGTCTTTGGCTTCCTGGCGCTTCTGGCTCATCATGATCACCGGCGCCTGGATGGCGGCGATACAGGACAGCAGCAGGTTGAGCAGGATGAACGGGTAGGGGTCGAAGGCGTTGGTCGTGCCGGCGATCAGGTTGATGCCGATCCAGGTCAGCAGCACCGCCCCGAAGGAGATCAGGAACCACCAGCTGCCGCCGAACTCGGCCATGGTGTCGGAAACGCGGTCGGGGAAGGAGCGGTGCTCCTCATACTCCTCTTCCGAGTTTTCCGAGATCGTGTCCTGCTTGGCGATCGATTCCACCACCTGGCGGTCGAGCTCGGAGAATTCGCCATGCTCCTGCTGCAGCAATTCCTCCATGTAGCGCATGCGGTAACGGCCGAGCTCCTCGCGGCTGATGCGGGCGCCGCGCGGCAGGTCGGGATGGTCGGAGCGGATACGGTCGGCGAGGCTGGGCCTCAGATCGTCGATGCGCACCAGGTCGCGCTTGCGGAATTTGCGCCCCGATATCGCCGAGGGTTTCTTCTTGGGCTTGATCCGGGCGGCGCCCGGAACATGGGGTTCGGCGTGCGGCTCCGAATCCGGCACTTCCGGCGCTTCGAGGATTTCGTCGGCGGCTGCCTGCGCATCCTCCGGCACGGTCTCCGCCTCGAGATACTCGCCTGCGATGTCGTGCTCGTCGTCGGCCTGGACTTGCGCGGATGCCTTCGGGTCGCCTGCCATGGTCGGGTGCTCCTGTTCGAGGCTTTGCGCTACGATACGCCAAGCCGGCGCGGCATATCCATGGTCTGTGTGAAGAGTGTGTGACGGAACAAGTTCTTGTGATTGGGGCGGGGCGTCGTGTTCTTCGCCGACCTTCGCCCCGCGATCATATGAGGGCCGGCGATTTCTCGCCCGCCCGCTGGCGCAATGATCCGTGCCGGCTGGCCTTGATGCATATCAAACTGCCCCCTGTGGTTGGCCTGCTAGGCCAATTATATCAGGACCAGGCCTGATCGCTCGCAGTGCTTGACCAGGCTCCCGCCACCCAGGGGCGTGCGCCCCGCAAAATGAGGGATCGCCAGCATGTACAGGAAAATCCTGATCGCCACCGATGGGTCGGAGCTTGCCCAGAAGGGCGTGGACCAAGGCCTGGAGCTGGCCAAGGCGCTCGGCGCCACGGTCACCTTCGTCACGGTCTCCGAGCCGTTCCCGGCGCTGGCCTGGGGCGGCGCCATGGCCGGCTACATCGCCGCCGACGAGCTGGTCAATTACGAGGAAAGCGCGCGCAAATACGCCCGCGAGCTGCTCGACAAATGCAAGGCCGAGGCCGATGCCAAGGGCGTCGGCTCGAAGGGCATCCATGTCGAGAACAGGACGCCAGCCGAGGCGATCCTCGACATCGCCGGCACCGAGGCATGCGACCTGATCGTCATGTCCTCGCATGGCCGGCGGGGCATCGGCCGCCTCGTTCTGGGCAGCCAGACGGCCGAAGTCGTGTCGCTGACGCAGATCCCGGTGCTGGTGGTTCGGTAGGGCTAACCCAAGGCGGCCCCCCTCGATTCGTCATTCTAGGGCTGAGCGACGCGAAGCGGCGCGTAGACCCTGGAATGACGAAAGAACTGCGGCAGGCGCTCCTCGTAATCCGCCGCCCTACTGCGCCGGCGGCAGCAGTGGCGAACTGGACGAAGCCAGATCCGGCGACGGAAAATCGGACGCCGGCTGGCCGCGCTGCGCCGACGCAGGGGTCGCCTGATCCGGCGGCGGCGGCAATCCCGGCAAGGCCGAGTCCGCCTGCGTCATGCCGGGTGGCGGTGAGGCCGGCTGCTGCCCGGAATACATCAGCCTGGGCTGGGTCGTGGCGGCGGTCGTCGGCCCGAGGCTGCGCTGGATCAGCGCCTCGGCATGGTCGTTGCGCTGGCGCGCCGAGTCGGCGCCCATCACCACCACGATCAGATGCCGCCCGTCGGCATTGTAGGAGGTGACGATGTTGTAGCCGGAAGCGCGGATGTAGCCGGTCTTGATGCCGTCGACGCCGCGCACGCGCCCCAGCATGTCGTTGTGGCCGCGCACCAGCTTGCCCCGGAACATGAAGTCGCTTTCCGAGAAATAGTGGAAATGCTGCGGGAAGCGCTTCTCCAGCGCCATGCCCAGCACCGCCATGTCGCGCGCGGTGGTCACCTGGCCGTCGTCGGGCAGGCCGCAGGCATTGCGGAAATTGGTGCCGGTCATGCCCAGCGAGCGCGCCTTGGCCGTCATCATGGCGGCGAACTGGTCCTCCGAGCCGCCGCCCAGATATTCGCCCACCGCCACGGCCACGTCGTTTGCCGACTTCACCACCATGGCGCGGATGGCGGAATCGACGTCGATCGTCTCGCCGCGCCGGAAGCGCAGTTTCGTCGGCGGCTGCGAGGCGGCGTGATCGGAAACCGGGATCCGCGTCTCCTTGGTGACGCGGCCGCTCTCCAGCGCCTCGAACAGCATGTAGAGCGTCATCATCTTGGTGAGCGACGCCGGATAGCGCTGCGATCTCGAATTGACCTCGAACAAGGTCTTGCCAGTCGAGGCATCGACCACGATCGCGGCATATTTCTGCGGCTGCGCCGGCACGGCCAGCACGCTCTCCGGCGGCGCGACGGTGGTGCAGCCGGCCACCAGCGCGAGCAACGCCAACGCGACGATCAGTTTCTGCAGGAAAGGGAAGATACGGGGCAAGACGTTCAAAAAGCTGTTGCTGAGACGCGGCGAAGCTAGCGTAAGCCATCGGTCGCGTCCAATCGGTTAACGGCGCCAACATGGCATTTGCCCAGGTTTTAAGCCGCAACGTCTGCCCCGCCGCAAGGGTGAGGGTGGGGCGCTGATGCAAATTGCCTGCCGCGGCGCTTGCATCCGCGACGCCGGACAGGCTTTGCTGGCGCGCTGTGAAAGATTCGCGGGAGGCTGGCTTGGACATCGTCACGATCGGCGCAAAGGGCATCTCCGTCTCGCTCGATCTCGCCGTCGGCCATATCGCCGCCATGGAGGTCGAGGCCGAAGGCCGCGTCCTGAAGCCGCTGCATCGCGCGCCATGGGTCGACTCGCCGCGCGAGACATTGCCCGCGAACCTCCCCGAAGGCACGGTGCGCCTGTCCGGAGATTTTCTCTGCGCTCCTTTCTCCGCCAGCGATGTCGAGCCGGCCCCCCTGCATGGCTGGCCGGCCAACAGCGAATGGGACGCCGTCGAGAACGGTGCAATTCCCGGCGGCTGGCGCGCCGTCTTCCGGCTGCGCCGCAAGGTGATGGGTGCCGCCGTCGACAAGATATTCACGCTGCGCGACGGCCATCCTTTCCTCTACCAGGAACACATCTTCTCAGGTGGCTCCGGCGCGATCTCCGTCGCCCACCATCCGATGACCGTGATGCGTGACGGCGGCCGGCTGGCTTTCTCGCCGAAACGCCTGGCGGTGACGCTCGCCACACCGCTCGAGCCCGATCCAGCGCGCGGCCGCTTCATGCTGGCCTATCCGGCCCGCTCCACCGAGCTCGCGCGGTTCCCGCTCGCCGCTGGCGGCACCACCGACCTCGCCGATTATCGCATGGAGGACAGGCGCGAGGATTTCATAACCCTGGTCGAGGCCGATCACGCCGGCCCGGGCTGGACGGCGGTAGCCCGCCACGCCGAGCAGGACCTTGTGCTGGTGCTCAAGAACCCGGACGAACTCCCAGTGACCATGCTGTGGTTCTCGAACGGAGGCCGCGATTACGCGCCCTGGAGCGGCCGCCATCTCGGCGTGCTTGGCGTCGAGGACGGCCGCACGGCCGTCGGTCACGCCGCCTCGCTCGGCGACAACTGGCTGAAGCATGAAGGCGTGGCGACGGCCTTCGCGCTGGCCGAAGGGCGATCTGTCTCGTTCCGCCATGTCATAGGTGGCGTGCCATTTGCCGTAGCTGAGCCGCCGGCCGGCCTGGAACAAGCGACCGATCGATTGCGCATCCTTGGCCCGAGCGGGGCGGTGAAGGAGGTGCCTTTCGACGGCGGGTTCCTGCGCATCGGGCGTTCTGTTCCGGCGTAAGGCTCAGAGGCGGAGCCGTTCTAAGAATTCGCCATTCCAGGCCGGGGCAAGGAGCGGAGCGACGCGCGTTCGCCTCGCATGACGATGGGACAAGGCGTTCCGGCCAATCTCGGGGCGACTGCCAAGCAATCGGATCAAACCTCTGCGTCCGGAAACGAGGTTTGAAATTTCCATCCACACCCGCCAAGATGCGGTCCGAACCGCAGCCGGAAAGCCGCCTATGTCCGAGATCGCCCATATCACCGCTGCCATCTTCAAGCGCGCCGGCAAGGCCAGGCGCTTCATCGTCGCCATCGCCGGCCCGCCGGGTTCCGGCAAGTCGACGCTGTCGGCGAACCTGCATGAGCTTTTGCCGGAAGGCACATCCGAGGTCGTGCCCATGGATGGCTTCCATTATGACGACATCATTCTGAACCGCCGCGGCCTGCGTCCGCGCAAGGGCGCGCCGGAGACCTTCGATTTCGCCGGCTTCGAGACCCTTTTGAAGCGCATCCGCTCCGGCGAGCCCGATATCGCCATCCCGGTTTTCGATCGCAGCATCGAACTGTCGCGCGCCGCGGCCGAGATCGTTTCCGCCAACACCAAATTCATCCTGGTCGAAGGCAACTACCTGCTGCTCGACGAGGAGCCCTGGTCGCGGCTGGCGCCTTTGTTCGATTTCACCATCTTCGTAGACGTGCCGCGAGACGAACTCGAGCGCCGGCTGATGGAGCGCTGGCGGGAGCACGGCAAGTCGGATGAGGACGCCCGCGCCTGGATCGCCTCCAATGACATGCCGAACATCGAGCGGGTGCTGGCGCGCCGGCGGCCGGCCGACATGGTCATTGGCCTATGACCTTGGTTAACCTGTTCAATTTTCAATATTTTTGGGCGGGAACTTTAAGGTTTTCAGGCCGTTACTAAGCTACCCCGAATTATCCGGCGCCGGAGCAATTCCTGGAAGCGCGCAGCTGCTTCCGTGCGGAATTGTGAAAAGAACAAAGCAGGAGCCGTCAGATGGCAACCAACAGCAGAAAAACCCCACCCAAGAAGAGCAAGTCCAGCCACCCCAGAGCGACGCAGGCCAAGGCCGGCGCAGGCCCGGCGGTAGCGGAGCGTTCGAAAGACGCCAAGCCAGCGTTCGGCAAGGCGGCGCCGAAAAAGGTGACGGCTGCCGCGACGCACAAGGTCGCGGCCAAGAGCGCGAAGCATTCCAGGACGCCCACGGGGCCGGCGGCAAAGGAGCCCGGTCCGATCCGCACTGCCGCAACCGTCGCCACCGGAGCGGTCGTCGCTACCGCGCGTCTCGCGGCTTCGGTGTTCGGCCGGGGTGGTGCCAAGGCCAAGGCGAAATAGCAAAGGCGAAATGGCGGCCGGCGCGGCGCAATCACGCGCGGGAAGCCGCGGCGAAGCTGCCGGGCCCGACGCATGGACTTCCTGGAACTGCGTTCGAGCCTGTCAGCCCTTAGCCGGGATGGCGAGGCCTCGCTTCACCGCCGGCCGCGCCAGGCCGCGCTCCAGCCAATCGGCGACGGTGGGGAAATCGTCGAAGCCGACCAGGTCGCGGGCGTCATAGAAGCCGATCAGGTTCCGCACCCAGCCCAGCATCGAAACGTCCGCAATGGTGAAATCGTCGTCCATGATCCACTTGCGGCCCTTCAGCCGTGTTTCGAGCACGCCGATCAGCCGCCGCGATTCGTCGCGGTAACGCTCCAGCGGCCGCTTGTCGGCAATCTCGCGCCCGGCGAATTTGTGGAAGAAGCCGACCTGCCCGAAGATCGGGCCGATCGCCGCCATCTGGAAGAACAGCCACTGGATGGTCTCGTAGCGCCGGGCCGCATCGGCGGGAATGAGCTTGCCGGTCTTGTCGGCCAGATAGAGCAGGATGGCGCCGGATTCGAACAGGCCGATCGGCTTGCCGTCCGGACCGTCGGGGTCGATGATCACTGGGATCTTGCCGTTCGGATTCAGCGACAGGAATTCCGGCGTCCAGCTCTCGTTCTTGCCGATATCGATATAGTGCGGCTCATAGGGCAGGCCGATCTCTTCCAGGGCGATCGAGACCTTCACGCCATTGGGCGTCGTGGCGGAATAGAGCTGCAGGCGGTCCGGGTGCTCGGCCGGCCAGCGCTTGGCAATCGGAAAGGCGGACAGGTCGGTCATCGCAAGCTCCGGAAGGGGATTGGCGTCGGGCGGCGCTCATGGCGGGTGAGCTAAGAGTTAGGGCCCCTGCCGGACGGGATCAATACATCCGAAGCCGGCTTTCCAAGCACACAAGAAGGGTCGGCAGGCCGCGATCAGACGGCCTTGAAGGCCAGCACCGCATTGGTCCCGCCGAAGGCGAAGCCATTGGAGAGCGCCGCACGGATCTTGCGTTCGCGCGCCACGTTGGGGGTCACGTCGAGATCGCAGTCGGGATCCGGCTCGCGATAATTGGCGGTCGGTGGCACGATGCCCTCGCGGATCGCCATCACGCAGGCGATCATCTCCAGGCCTCCGGAAGCGCCCAGGCAATGCGCGTGCATCGACTTTGTCGAGGACACCGACAGCGAAGAGGCATGATAGCCGAAGACGCGCTTGATCGCCGCGGTCTCGATCTGGTCATTGGCTTTGGTGCCGGTGCCGTGCGCGTTGAGATAGTCGACGTCTTCCGGATTGAGCCCGGCATCCGCCAGGCAGAAACGCATCGCCGCTTCCGGTCCCTCGACGGTCGGTGCGACGATGTCGGAGGCATCGGCCGAAAGCCCGGCGCCGGCGATCTCGGCCAGGATGGTGGCACCGCGCGCCATCGCATGATCATAGCTTTCCAGCACCGCCATGCCTGCGCCCTCGCCAAGCACAAGGCCGGCTCGGTCGGCCGAGAACGGCCGGCAGGTGTCGGGCGAAAGCACCCTGAGCGCCTCCCAGCCCTTGAGCACTCCCCACACCAGCGGCGCTTCGGTGCCGCCGGCAACCATCACGTCGGCGCGGCCGAGCCTGATCTGGTCGACGGCCGAGGAAATCGCGTGGTTTGCCGACGAACAGGCCGAGGTGGCGCCGAAGACCGGGCCGCGCAGGCCGAGCGCCATGCTGACCTGGCCGGCGGCCGCGCCCGGCATCACCTTCGGCACCGTGAAGATGGCGGCGCGGTTGCGACCCTCGAGCAGGATGGCCCGGTAATTCTCCTCGATTGTCTCGAAGCCCGCCACGCCGATGCCGATGACCGCGCCCATCCTGTAGGTGTTGTCGGCATGCGCCGTCAATCCGGACTGCCGCATGGCTTCGCGCGCCGCGATCACCGCCAGCAGGCTGAAGCGGTCCATCGACACGACCTGCTTGCGGTCGATGCCGTGATCGGGCAACTCCTTGATTTCGCAGCCGACCTTGACCTTGAGATCATGCAGCGACGGATTGTCGATCGGGCCGATGGCCGAGCGGCCGGCGCGCATCGCGTCCCACATCGTCGGCACATCATTGCCGAGCCCGCAAATCCCGCCGATGCCGGTGATGACGACGCGTTTTTTCATGCGGTTCAGGCTTTTTTCGCGATCAGCTCGCGAACCGCCTCGACCATGTCGCCGACGGTCTTGAGGTTGCTCCAGGCGTCGACCGTGTTCATTTCGATCTCGATGCCGTATTTCTCCTCTATATCGAAGATGATCTCCGTCAGCTCCAGCGAATGGATGCCGAGCGTGTTGAGATCGGTGCTGGTGGTGATTTCCTCGCCGCCCGTATCGGCATGCGCTTTGATCTTTTCGATGATCTCGGTCGTCAGTTGGTCAGCCATTCGGTTCCTTCCCTGTCGTTTCCCGACGCCAACTGATCAGCGCCCCTTTTGATCCCCGGATCCAACAAACGCCGTCGCCCTTACCTCGCCGGGCACCGCGCGACCGCTCCAAGGTGGCTTCCCTCTATAGAAACCAAAACGATGTCAAGCAACAAGCGATATATCGACAAAGCCGCCGGAGTGCTTAACCTTGGTGCCGTGGACATGATCGACGACACCGTGACATCCCGGCCCGTCCTGCCTGCCGCGCAACGCGCTGCCGGCTTGGGCGGGCTTATATGCGCAAAGAGCGGCGGATGCACGCGCTTGCAGCGGCTTTACCAGGACGGATCTGCCAAGATCCGCCTGCCGGCGGTAGAAGGCGATCCGTTCGAGGCCGTGCTTATCAACACGGCCGGCGGGCTGACCGGGGGCGACCGTCTCGGCTGGACGATCGAGGTCGGCGCCGGCGCTTCCGCCTCCGTCACCACCCAGGCCTGCGAGAAGGTCTATCGCGCGGCCGTCGACAGGGCCGAGACCAGCGTCGGCCTGCGGGTCGCCCCGGGCGGCCGCTTGGCCTGGCTGCCGCAGGAAACGATCGTTTTCGACAATGCTGCTTTCGCCCGCACGCTGGATGTCGACCTCGCCGAGGATGCCGAGGCATTGATTCTCGAAGCGACGCTGTTCGGCCGGCTGGCGATGGGCGAGCGGACGGTTAAAGGCGGTTTCCAAGACCGTTGGCGGGTGCGCCAGGGCGGCGAGCTGATCCATGCGGAGGATTTTCGCGTCGGCCCTGACATCGCGGCAACGCTCCGGCGGCCGGCCGCCGCCGGCGGCGCTCTTGCCGTTGCCACATTGCTGCTCGTTTCGCCGCTGGCCGAAAGCCTGCTGGAGCCGGCCCGCGCCGTCATCGGCGAACCCGTCGCCGCGAGCTGGGGCGGCGCCAGTTTCTGGAGCGTCGGCCGATCTGGCAAGCTTCTTGCGAGGCTCTGCGCCGGCGACGGCTACCAGCTCCGCAAGCGGCTGGTTCCGCTCGTCGAACTGCTCAATGGGCGGGCGGGCCTGCCTAAATTGTGGTCACTCTGATCTGGAATACCGGGACATCGCATGAACCTGACGCCGCGTGAAAAGGACAAGCTGCTCATCGCGATGGCGGCGATGGTGGCGCGCAAGCGGCTGGAGCGTGGGGTCAAGCTCAACCACCCCGAAGCCATCGCCCTGATCACCGACTTCGTCGTCGAAGGCGCGCGCGACGGCCGTCCGGTCGCCGAACTGATGGAGGCGGGCGCCCATGTCGTCACCCGCTCCCAGGTCATGGACGGCATTGCCGAGATGATCCACGACGTCCAGGTCGAGGCGACGTTTCCCGACGGCACCAAGCTGGTGACCGTGCATGAACCGATCAGGTGAGGAGAAGGGCCCATGCTGGACCTCAGGCCGAATTGCGAGTGCTGTGACAAAAATCTGCCGCCCGACGCGACCGATGCGCTGATCTGCACCTTCGAATGCACCTTCTGCGCCGACTGCGTCGACAATGTGCTGGGTGGCGTCTGCCCCAATTGCGGCGGCAATTTCACACCGCGGCCGATTCGGCCGGTGGCCAAGCTCATGAAATATCCGCCATCGACCAAGCGCGTGCTCAAGGCAGAAGGCTGCGGCCCACGCAAAGCCGCTTGAACAGACAACCGGAAGGCAGACCGATGATTTCCGCTTCAACCAAACGCAGCGCGCTCGCCGTCATCCTGTTCCTGGCGGCCGCGATGCCCGCTTACGCCCATGTCGGCGCGGGCTCCACCTCGTCCTTCGCTGCCGGCTTCGCGCATCCGCTGTCCGGGCTCGACCACATGGCGGTCATGGTCGCCGTCGGCCTGTGGGCGGCGCTGAAGGGCGGCAAGGCGATCTGGGCCTGGCCGCTCGCCTTTGTCGGCGTGATGCTGGTCGGCGGGACGCTTGGCATGGTGCATGTGCCGTTGCCCTTCGTCGAGCCGGGCATCCTGGGTTCCGTCGTGGCGCTCGGCCTGCTGGTGGCGCTGGCGATCGATCTGCCGGTCTCGGCCGGTGTCGCCATCATCGGCCTGTTCGCGCTGTTCCATGGTCATGCCCACGGCACCGAGGCGCCGGGAAATTCCGGCGGACTGTACTATATGGCCGGTTTCGCGATGGCCACGGCGCTGCTTCACGGCGCCGGCATTGCGGCCGGCCTCGGGCTTGGCTCGCGCTTCCGCGGCCTGGCGCGCGCCGCCGGCGCCGCGTGTGCCGCGGTCGGCGTCGGCCTCGCCTTTGGCCTGTTGTGAGGGCGCGATGATCCCCGGCGAAGTCATTGCGGCCAAAGGCGAGATCGAGCTCAACAAAGATCGGCCGACCGTCACGCTCAAGGTCGCCAACAGCGGCGACCGACCGATCCAGGTCGGCAGCCACTATCATTTCTTCGAGACCAATGAGGGCCTGAAGTTTGACCGCGAACGCGCGCGCGGCATGCGGCTGGACATTGCCGCCGGCACAGCCATGCGCTTCGAGCCGGGGCAGGAACGCGACGTCACGCTGGTGCCGCTTGGGGGAAACCGCGAGGTCTATGGCTTCCAGAAAAAGGTTATGGGCAAGTTGTGAGGGCCGCCGGCGCGCTCAAATCGTTTCGGGGGCCGTCACTTCGGGGGCTTGGCCGCGGCATAGATGACGATCCTGCCGGGATTGTCGAATTCGACCGCGAGAACGTCCTCTGCCAGCACCCGCCGCGAATCGATCGCGTTGAAAAGCAAGGCATTGGCCTCGATCTCCCGGCGCAGTTCGGCCACGTCGTCCTTATGCTGCTTCACCTTGCTCTCGATGGCCGGCGGTGGCCCACCTTCACTGCGCGCCGCATCGGTCAGGAACACGATGTCGACCGTGTTGAGCTTGGTGATCTTGCGCACCATGCCGATATTTTCGCGGATGCGATCGATGGCCGAGATGACCTTTCCCGCTTCCGTCCTGGAGAGCGTCTCCTCCTGGCGAATGTCGGAATCGACGATTGCGGCGGCGGGCTTGTCGCCACCCAGCGGCTGCGCCACGGATACTGCACCGGGCACGACCAGGCAGAGCGGGGCGGCAACAACGAAACTCCATCTTGCAAGGCACCGGGCACTCGGCATCGCGCGCTCCTAGCTGAACTTGAGGCGGGGCGAGAACAGCGAAACGGTCGTGATCGGCTGGAGGTTCCGCTCAAAAGCCGGCAGGCGGACCGCGCGGCGGCCCGCCTTCCCTTGAAAATACGACAGGCGGATCGCGCGGCGGCCCGCCTGGGCGCGCAATCAGCTCGCCTTCTTGGTGATCAGCGTCAGGGCGCCATTGGGCTGCATGCTGGCGGCGATGACTTGCGCCGAGCTCACGCCCTTGGCTTCGAGCGCGGATTTGACTTTGGGCGTGGCGTCGATCGACTTGCGCAAGGTCTGCAGGCCGGCATCGCCGCGCTGCGCCACGATCTGGTTGACCTGTGTCTGCGCATCCCTGGGCAGTTCGCTGATATCGACGACGTTGACGCTCTGGATCGTCGGCACCGAGGGCTGAGCCTTGGGCGCGGCGGGCTCAGTCGGCGCCGGCCTGGGCTGAGGAGTCGGCTGCTGCTGGGCGCTCGCGGCACCCGCCATCATCAGGGTCGCGGTCGCGGCGAGAAGCATCGCTTTGCGCATGAATATTCCTTCCATTGGCTTGGGAGTGATACCGCCCGCCTCAACCGCCCGATGGGAAGGCCCAAATGGGCGCTCAGAGTGTCGGCGGGCGGGTCATTGCATGACCATTGGATGGCGGCAATGTGTGCCCCTTGCGCAAACAGATGGAATTTCGGGAGCAATCGCTGATGGCCAGGATAAGCCGTGCCGCCTATGCGCGGATGTATGGACCGACGGTCGGCGACAAGGTGCGGCTTGCCGACACCGAACTGTTCGTCGAGGTCGAGAAGGACCTCACCGTTTACGGCGAGGAAGTGAAATTCGGCGGCGGCAAGGTCATCCGCGACGGCATGGGCCAGAGCCAGGTCACGCGGGCAGGCGGCGCGGTCGACACCGTCATCACCAATGCACTGGTCGTCGACGCGCTCACCGGCATCATCAAGGCCGATATCGGCCTGAAGGATGGCCGCATCGCCGCGATCGGCAAGGCCGGCAATCCGGATACGCAAGCTGGCGTCACCATCATCATCGGCCCCGGCACCGAGATCATCGCCGGCGAGGGCAAGATCCTGACGGCCGGCGGCTTCGACGCGCATATCCATTTCATCTGTCCGCAGCAGATCGAGGAAGCGCTGATGAGCGGCGTCACCACCATGCTCGGCGGCGGCACAGGTCCGGCGCATGGCACCCTGGCCACCACTTGCACGCCCGGCCCCTGGCACATGGCGCGCATGATCCAGTCCTTCGACGCTTTCCCGATGAACATCGGTCTGTCGGGCAAGGGCAATGCGTCGAAGCCGGCAGCGCTGGAGGAGATGGTGCTGGCCGGCGCCTGCTCGCTGAAGCTGCATGAGGACTGGGGAACGACGCCTGCGGCAATAGACTGCTGCCTGTCGGTCGCCGACGAGTACGACGTCCAGGTGATGATCCATACCGACACTCTGAACGAATCGGGCTTCGTCGAGAACACGGTGGCAGCCATCAAGGGCCGTACCATCCACGCCTTCCACACCGAGGGCGCCGGCGGCGGCCATGCGCCCGACATCATCAAGGTCTGCGGCCTGCCCAACGTCATCCCGTCCTCGACCAATCCGACCAGGCCCTACACGGTCAACACGCTGGCCGAGCACCTCGACATGCTTATGGTCTGCCACCATTTGTCGCCGTCGATCCCCGAGGACATCGCCTTTGCCGAAAGCCGCATCCGCAAGGAGACGATCGCCGCCGAGGACATACTGCACGACATCGGCGCCTTCTCGATCATCTCCTCCGACAGCCAGGCCATGGGCCGCGTCGGCGAGGTGGCGATCCGCTGCTGGCAGACCGCCGACAAGATGAAGCGCCAGCGCGGTTCGCTTCCCCAGGAGACCGGCGACAACGACAATTTCCGCGTCCGCCGCTACATCGCCAAATACACCATCAACCCGGCCATCGCGCACGGCCTGTCGAAGCAGATCGGCTCGGTGACGGTAGGCAAGCGGGCCGATCTGGTGCTGTGGAATCCGGCCTTCTTCGGCGTCAAGCCGGAGATGGTCCTGGTCGGCGGCTCGATCGCCGCGGCCCCGATGGGCGATCCCAATGCCTCGATCCCGACACCGCAGCCGATGCACTACCGGCCGATGTTCGGCGCCTATGGCAAGGCGCTGACCAATTCTTCGGTCACCTTCGTCTCGAAGGCGGCGCTCGATTCGGGCCTGCAGGGCAGGCTGGGTGTAGACAAGGCGATGGTCGCGGTCGAGAACACGCGCGGCGGCATCGGCAAGCATTCCATGGTCCTCAACGACGCCACGCCGCATGTCGAGGTCGACCCCGAAACCTACGAGGTGCGCGCCGATGGCGAGCTCTTGACCTGCGAGCCGGCGACGGTGCTGCCGATGGCGCAGCGGTATTTTCTGTTTTGACCTCGGCCGTTTAGGGGCGCGGCCAAATTCCGTTGCGGCTGGGTTAGGGAGACTGCACTATGCGGATGAACATCCGCATAGCGAAAAAGCATGACCGCCGAAATCGCCTCTCCGCACGACATCTTCCCGCACATCCGCATCGTCATGGGAATGGTGATCGGTCTCGGCGTCACGCGGCTGCTTTCGGGAACCGCCCGCATCGTCCAGCATCCCGGCCAATACCGGCTCTATGCGGTGCATCTCGCCTGGGTCGGCTCGGTTCTGTTGATGCTGGTGCATTTCTGGTGGTGGGAGTTTGGCCTCTACGCCATCGAGAACTGGACCTTCGGCAAATACCTTTTCATCATTTTCTACGCCATCGCACTGTTCCTGCTCTGCGCGCTGCTGTTTCCGGATTCTATGCTCGATTACACCTCCTACGAGGACTATTTTTACTCGCGCCGCGCCTGGTTCTTCGGGCTGCTTGGCGCGACCTATCTGCTCGACGTCATCGACACGCTGCTCAAAGGCCCGGAGCACTTCGCCCGCTTCGGCAACGAATATCTCTTCCGCACGCCGATCTTCGTCGCGCTCTGCCTCGCCGCCATCCTGGTCCGCGACCGCCGCTTCCACATCGCCTTTGTCGCGGCGACGCTGATCTACCAGATATCGTTCATCCTGCGGCTGTTCGACACCATCGTCTGATCATTCGCGATGCGTTAGGGTTCTCGCAAAAGGCAAGAGTTTAACCATGTACAAGGCCGTCGGATCACGCGGGTCCCGGGTCAGCCGGGTGCTCTGGATGCTCGAGGAGCTCGGGCAGCCCTATGAGTTCGTCGAGGTCAAGCTGCGCTCGCCGGAGGCCTTTGCTCTCAACCCCTCCGGCAAGGTGCCGGTCCTGATCGATGGCGACCTCAAAGTGACCGACTCGGCGGCGATCTGCGTCTATCTGGCCGACAAGCATGCCGACAAAGGCATGGGCGCCAATCCCGGTCTCGCCGGCCGCGCCGAGATCGATTCCTGGATGCATTTCGCACAGAGCGAGCTCGAAGCGCCGCTGTGGAACAAGCTGCGCCATCGTTTCCTGCTGCCCAAGGATGTCCGGGTCGACGTCGGTCCGGCCGCGGCCTATGATTTCGCATCCGAAATAAAAGCGCTGGACCGCCGGCTTGGCGACAAGCCCTTTGCGTTGGGCGATCGGTTCTCCGCTGTCGACGTGCTGCTCGGCGACATGGGCGGCTGGGCGCGCGCCGGACGGTTTCCGATCGAATCCGAACGGGTGAATGCCTATTTCGACCGTGTCCTTCAGCGCCCCGCCCGTGCCCGGGCGCAAGCCAATGGCGGAGCCATGAAATGAAACTCAACATCAACACCGATTTCACCAAATTCCCGCGCGCGGTTTCGGTTCTGCCGGCCGGCGAAACGGGAACAGCCGCGCCCTATGACAAGGCCGTGCTGCCGCATGATGAGCGGCATCTGCGCCGCCGCGCCATCGAGACAGCCGGCGGCGACAAGGTGCTGGTCGACCTGCCTGAACCGGTGGCTTTGGCCAATGGTGACCGGCTGGTTCTGGAGGATGGCCGCCAGCTCGAGATCGTGGCGGCGCCGGAGGAGGTCTACGACATCCGCGCCCGCGACGCCGTTCATCTCACCGAGCTTGCATGGCATATCGGCAACCGCCACCTCGCCGCGGCGATCGAGGCGGACCGCATCCTGATCCTGCGCGACCACGTCATCAAGGCGATGCTGGAAGGTCTCGGCGCCACTGTAAGCGAGGTTTCGCAACCGTTCAGCCCGGTGCGCGGCGCCTATTCCGGCCATGGCCACGATCACGGCCATTCGCATGATCACCACGGTCATGGCCCCCATGACCATGATCACGGCCACTCGCATGACCATCGCGATCATGACCACGATCACCATGATCACGACCATCATCACCACGACCACGGTCATCACCATCACCATGACTGAGCAGCTTTCCACCGGCGCGCTCTTGCGGCTGATGGCCTGGTTGTCGCCGGCCTTCCCGGTCGGCGGCTTCTCCTACAGCCACGGCCTCGAACGCGCTGCGCATGACGGGCTGGTCGCCGATCGGAAAGATCTCGCCGGCTGGCTGGAGACGCTGGTCGATCTGGGCTCTGGCTGGAACGACGCCGTGCTGTTCGCCGAAAGCTGGCGCCGCGCGCGCGATGGCGGCGACCTGGCGGAAATCGCCGCGCTGGCCGAAGCGCTTGCCGGATCGCGGGAGCGCCATCTGGAAACCATGCTGCAGGGCGCTGCCTTTCTCCAGGCGGCGTCTGCCTGGCCATCTCCGGCCTTGCAGCGATTGCCGGCCGATTGCCCCTATTGCGTTGCCGTCGGGGCCGTTGCCGGCAGCGGCGGCATCGATCTTTCGCAGGCGCTGTCCGCCTTCTTGCAGGCTTTCTTTTCCAATCTTGTGCAGGCGGCGATCAGGCTCGGTATCATCGGTCAGATCGACGCCGTCGCATTGTTAGCCGGCTTCGAGCCTCTGGCTCTTGCGACGGCATCGCGCGCCGCCGTTTCCAGTCTGGACGATCTCGGCGGCGCGGCCTTCATGTCCGACATAGCGGCGATGCGGCACGAAACACAATATTCGCGGCTGTTCCGTTCATGATAATGCTTGCCGTCTTCCTCTCCTTTGTCCTGCTTTTGATCACCACGCTGCATGTCTATTGGGCCATAGGCGGCATCTGGCCGGGTACGGACCAGGCATCCTGCGCGCGCGCCGTCGTCGGCTTCCGTGGCGTCGACGAGATGCCCTCGGCCGTCGCGAGTTTCGCCGTCGCGGCTTGCCTGGCGCTTGCGACGCTCTGGCCGCTGGCGCTTGTGGGTGTGTTCGCCACGCCCTTTCCAAGGGAAGGCCTGGCGGCCACGGCATTGATGATCGGCCTCGTCTTCCTCGGCCGCGGCATCGCCGGCTTCACGCCCTGGTGGCGCCGGCTCGCGCCCGAACAGCCTTTCGCGCGGCTCGACCGGCGCCTCTATTCGCCGCTTTGCCTGCTGATCGGGGCGGGTTTTGCAATCCTTGCCATCACGGAGTTTCCCGCATGACCCAACCCAACGGTCCTCTTCGCGTCGGCATCGGCGGTCCTGTCGGCTCCGGCAAGACCACGCTCACCGAAAAGCTCTGCAAGGCGTTGCGCGACGATTTCTCCATCGCCGTCGTCACGAACGATATCTACACCAGGGAGGATGCCATGATGCTGGCTCGCCTGCAGGCGCTGCCGGAAGAGCGTATCGTCGGCGTCGAGACCGGCGGCTGCCCGCACACCGCCATTCGCGAGGACGCCTCGATCAACTTGCGCGCCATTGCCGAGCTGAACCGAAAATTCCCCGACCTCGACATCATCTTCATCGAGTCCGGCGGCGACAACCTCGCCGCCACTTTCTCGCCCGACCTCGCCGATCTCACCCTTTATGTCATCTCGGTTTGCCAGGGCGAGGAGATCCCGCGCAAGGGCGGCCCGGCCATCACCCGCTCGGATTTCCTCATCATCAACAAGAGCGACCTTGCGCCTTATGTGAACGTCAACCTCGACGTCATGGAAAGCGGCGCCGGGCGCATGCGCGGCAAAAGGCCGTTCGGCTTCACCGATCTGTCGCGCGGCAAGGGATTGCAGGAAGTGATCGACTTCATCGTCGAGCATGGCGGGCTGCAGTCGGCGCGCCCCGCCGCCTGAACGCGGCCTGACCTACCAGTTTGCGGTTGCTGGCGGCTGCCAAGCGCGGCATTCTCGTACGACAAACCAAGCGGAGGATTTTCAATGAGCCTTGCCCGTCTGCACAAGGAACCGCTGAGCAACCTGCCCTATTATGAGGAGCGGGTCGATCTCGCCGCCGCCTTTCGCTGGACGGCACGGCTCAACATGCACGAGGCGGTGGCCAACCATTTCTCGCTGTCCGTCAACGAGGACGGCACCAAGTTCCTCATGAACCCGAACCAGGTGCATTTCTCGCGCATCAAGGCGAGCGACCTGCTTCTGATCGACGCCAACGATCCCGAAACGCTGTCCGGCCCCAACGCGCCCGACCCGACCGCCTGGGGCCTTCATGGCGCCATCCACCGCAACGTCCCCCATGCGCGCTGCGCAATGCATGTCCATTCGATCCACGCCACCGTGCTCGCCTCGCTGGCCGATTCGACACTGCCGCCGGTCGACCAGAACTCCGCCATGTTCTTCAATCGCCACGTCGTCGATGCCAATTATGGTGGGCTGGCCTTCGAAGAGGAGGGCGAGCGCTGCTCGCAGCTTCTGACCGACCCCAAGGTCAAGGTGATGATCATGGGCAATCACGGCGTCATGGTCATAGGCGACACCGTTGCCGACACATTCAACCGCATGTTCTATTTCGAGCGCGCCGCCGAAACCTACATCAAGGCGCTGTGGACCGGCCGACCGCTGCGCACCCTCTCAGACGAGATCGCCGAGAAGACCGCGCGCGAGATGGACGACTATCCCGGCCAGGCCGAGCGCCATCTGGCAGAGCTGAAGGCGATTCTCGACGAGGAAGAGCCGGTCTACCGGAACTGAATATCCTTCCTTCTCCCCGTTTACGGGGAGAAGGTGCCGGCAGGCGGATGAGGGGCGGCGCCGACGTGGGCGGGCTTCAGAGTCCTAACTGCTTTCGCAGTTCCTCGGCGCTGCTGATCACGACGGCGCCGGGCGGCCCCTTCATCGGCGCTTCCGGCCAGAAGATCGTCTTCATGCCCGCCGCCAGCCCCGCCATGGCGCCGGTCACGCTGTCGTCGACGGCAAAGGCATCCGCCGGATCGACGCCGGCGAGATAAGCCGCGCGCAGGAAGGGCTCGGGAAGCGGCTTGCCGTCGATCACGTCGTTGCGGCTGACCGTCATCATGCCCGGATAGGTGAGGCCGACGGCGCGAAGATTGGCGTCGACGATCAGCCTGTCGGAGTTCGACACCACCGCCTGCTCGACGCCCAGCGCGCGCAAGTCGTTGAACACCTCGATCGCGCCGGGCCGCGGCTTCAGCGTTTCGGCAAGCGGCAAATAGTGATCGTATTTGCGCACGATCCAATGGTCGAAAGGCAGGTCGAGACCGAATTCGTCCCGCAGCATCTCGTAGACCGGCCATGCGGCGATGCCCAGCACGCGCTGGTGCAGGTCGACGGGCGGCGCGATGCCGACGCTGCGCAACGCCGCCACAAGGGCCGCCTCATGCAGCGGTTCGCTGTCGACCAGCGTTCCGTCCATATCCCAGAAAACGGCTTTCGGCGTCATGCGCGGCTCCCTTCGCCGATCCCCTTAAAGCATGTCTCCCGAAAGTGGTAACCGGTTTCGGGACAAAGACATGCGCAAAACAAAAAACTAAAGCGCATGGAGCGAATCTGAAAGATCGCGACGCGCTTTAGTGCGTTTCCCGATGGAGATAGACCGTCCCGGCGCCAAATGGTTGGGCAGGCGATCTGCATGTCTTTTGCGAGCCTGACACAGCCCAAGCAATTGCCCTTTCGATAGACAATTGCGCGTAGGCGTATTCGCTGTAAGCTATGGTGCCCGTGTCAGCATTCGAGCGGGCCGGGAGGCAGAACGTGAATTCGCGACAGGAAACCGGCAACACCAGGTTGGACGACGCCGCGCGCGCCGGCTGGCTTTATTACGTTGCCGGCAACACGCAGGACCAGATCGCGGCCAAACTGGGCATCTCCCGGCAGACGGCGCAGCGGCTGGTGTCGCTCGCCATGTCCGAAGGCCTGATCAAGGTGCGCGTCGATCATCCGATAGCGAATTGCCTCGACCTTGCCGCGCGGCTGAAGTCACGCTTCGCTCTCGACCTCGTCGAAGTGGTGCCGAGCGACCCGGCGTCGAACTCGACGACCATCGGCATCGCCGAGGCGGCGGCGGCCGAGATCGAACGCCGGCTGCGTTCGGAAGCCCCCATCGTCATGGCGATCGGCACCGGGCGCACGCTGAAGGCGGCGATCGAGCAACTGCCGCCGATGGAATGTCCGCAGCACAAGGTGGTGTCCCTGACCGGCAACATCTCGCCCGACGGCTCGGCCGCCTTCTACAACGTCATCTTCACCATGGCCGACCGCGTCAAGGCGCGCTCCTTCCCGATGCCGCTGCCTGTCATCGCTTCCTCGCCGGAAGAGCGCGAGATGCTGCTCAACCAGCCGATGATCCAGCCGACCCTGGCACTGGCCGCGGAAGCCGACGTCACCTTCGTCGGCATTGGCGACCTCGGTCCCAAGGCACCGCTCTATGAGGACGGCTTCATTTCCGAAAGCGAGCTGAAGGCGCTGCAGAAGGCCGGCGGCATCGCCGAGATCGTTGGCTGGGTCTTCGACCGCGAGGGCCGCATGATCGAAGGCATCACCAATGATCGCGTCTCGTCCGCCGCGCTGCCGTCACGCGAAAAGTCGCTGGTCATCGCCCTGGCCATGGGCGAACGCAAGCTGCCGGGCATCCTCGCCGCCGTCAACCGCCGGCTGGTCAACGGGCTCATCACCGACGAACGGACAGCAGAAGCCCTGCTTGCCGCTGATCGCCGATAAAAAAATTACCGGCTACTGCGAACGGCCACGCGGATCGTTGCCGTCGAGAAAACCCATGTCGCGCTGCAGATACTCCGACAGTTCCCGGACATCGATATAGCCGCGCCTGCGCCCCGAAAACCGTGAGAATTCCCGCGCCAGCACGAGAAACCAGCCGCGTATGGGGGTCGAAACGCGTTTTTCCTGGACCGTGATCATGATCGTCAGCCTTCGCAGTGCTTGAACTGGATTGATCGTCTACCCCAAATATCGGCTTGGGCGGTTCGTGCTTCCAATTAAACCTCGATCATGACCCATAAGGAGGCCTTATGCCCGATCTCAGCTCTCCGCAGTTTGCGCCCCTGCCGCCGCTGCAGGCGATCCGGGTGTTCGAAGCGGTGGCAAGGCACCTGTCCTTCACCAAGGCCGCACAGGAACTGGGCATGACCCAGGCGGCCGCGAGCTATCAGATCAAGCTGCTGGAAGAGCGCGTCGGCGCGCCGCTGTTCCTGCGCAGGCCAAAGCAGATCGAGTTGACCGAGCCCGGCCAGCGCCTGGCGCCCGCGGTCAGCGAGGCTTTCTCCATCATTGCGCAGGCCTATGCCGCGGCGCGCGGCGGCGCCGAAGGACTGCTTTGCGTCACCACCGTGCTGACCTTCGCTTCGAACTGGCTGGCGCAGCATCTGGGTGCGTTCCAGATCGCTCATCCAGCGCTTGCCGTGCGGCTCGACACCTCGAGCCGCCTGACCGATTTCGCGCGCGAGGATGTCGATCTCGCCATTCGTTCCGGCGCGGGCAAGTGGCCAGGCCTGGAGGCTCACAAGCTGCTCGACGCCGATTTCACGCCGATGCTGAGCCCGAAGCTTGCGGCGAGCATCGGCGGCGTCAAGGAGCCGGCCGACCTGTTGCGGCTGCCGATCCTCGATCCCGGCGACATCTGGTGGACGCAATGGTTCGAGGCTGCCGGGGTGACCGGGCATGATCTTGCAAAGCGGCCCGGCTCCAGCATGGGCGCGCAGGCCTACGAGGCGAACGCGGCAATCGCCGGCCATGGCGTGGCGATCCTGACCAGGGCGCTGTTCAAGAACGAGATCGCCGACGGCCGCCTGATTCAGCCCTTCGACCTGGTCGGCGACGACGGCCATGCTTATTGGCTGGTCTATCCGACGGCGCGTCGCAACGTGCCGAAGATCCGCGCCTTCCGCGACTGGATCCTGGCCGAGATCGCCCGCCCCTAGGCCGACCGCCCCCCGACTGACTGCCAGAAGGTTCCGGCACGTCGCCGGACCGGGGCCTGGTCGCGTCATTTCTGCTGCGCCGCAGCATAGATTCCGGCTTGACATAAATCATGTTAAGTGAGTAATTGCCCATAGCCAAGGCAAATGCTCACTTGGTTTAAGGGAGGAATTTGATGAAACTTCGCACGCTAACCTTGGGCCTGTTGTCGGCAAGCGCTCTTGCTTTCGCCGCGCATGCCGAATCCATCACCATCGCCACCGTCAACAATGGCGACATGGTCCGCATGCAGAAGCTGACGGACGACTTCACCAAGGCCAACCCCGACATCCAGCTCAACTGGGTTACGCTCGAAGAAAATGTACTGCGCGAGCGCGTCACCACCGACATCGCCACCAAGGGCGGCCAGTACGATGTCATGACCATCGGCACTTATGAGGTCCCGATCTGGGCCAAGCAGAACTGGCTCCTGTCGCTCGACAAGCTCGGCGACGACTACGACGTCAAGGACATCATCCCGGCCATCGCCGGCGGGCTTTCGGTCGACGGCAAGCTCTATGCCGCGCCCTTCTACGGCGAAAGCTCCTTCGTCATGTACCGCAAGGACCTGATGGAAAAGGCTGGCCTCAAGATGCCCGACGCGCCGACCTGGGACTTCATCAAACAGGCCGCCGACAAGATGACCGACCGCGCCAACGGCGTGAACGGCGTGTGCCTGCGCGGCAAGGCCGGCTGGGGCGAGAACATGGCCTTCCTCACCGCCATGTCGAATTCCTTCGGCGCGCGCTGGTTCGACGAGAACTGGAAGCCGCAATTCGATCAGCCCGAATGGAAGAAGACGCTGCAGTTCTATGTCGACCTGATGAAGGCCGACGGTCCGGAAGGCGCTTCGTCCAACGGCTTCAACGAGAACCTGGCGCTGTTCCAGCAGGGCAAGTGCGGCATGTGGATCGACGCCACCGTCGCGGCGTCCTTCGTCTCCGATCCGAAGGCCTCCAAGGTCGCCGACAAGGTCGGCTATGCGCTGGCGCCCGACAACGGCCTGGGCAAGCGCGGCAACTGGCTGTGGGCATGGTCGCTGGCGATCCCCGCCGGCACCCAGAAGGCCGCCGCCGCCGAGAAGTTCGTCTCCTGGGCAACCAGCAAGCATTATGCCGAGCTGGTCGCTTCGAAGGAAGGCTGGGCCAATGTGCCGCCGGGAACGCGCACCTCTCTCTACAACAATCCTGAGTATCAGAAGGCGGCGCCCTTCGCGAAGATGACGTTGGACTCCATCAACGCAGCCGATCCGACGCATCCGACCGTCAAGCCGGTACCGTATGTCGGCGTGCAGTTCGTCGCTATTCCAGAATTCCAGGGCCTCGGCACCACCGTCGGCCAGCTCTTCTCGGCCGCCCTTGCCGGCCAGTCGAGCGTCGACGATGCGCTCAAGCAGGCCCAGGACGCGGCCACCGCGGCGATGACCGAAGGCGGCTACATCAAGTAAGGCTCCTCCCGGTGCCGAACGCCGGTCGCCTATCAGGCCGGCAAGGGCCGCCCGAAACCCAGTTCGGGCGGTCCCCCTTAAGAACCGGGAAAATTCTGGCGCGACTCTGAAAATCCGGCTGACTTTGGGAGGGTGACCGTCATGGCTACTCAGCAAACCCGTTCGCTTGCCCGCTTCATGATGGCACCATCGGTGATCCTGCTGTTCGTCTGGATGATCGTTCCGCTGGCTTTCACCCTGTGGTTCTCGTTGCTGCAGTACAATCCACTGAACCCGATCCGCGACGGGTTCGTCTGGTTCGACAACTATAAGCTTTTCTACTCCAACCCGGCCTTCCTCCATTCGATCCTCAACACGCTCACGATTGTCGGCAGCGTGCTGGTCATCACCGTGGTTGGCGGCATCCTTCTGGCGATGCTGCTCGATCAGCCTATCTGGGGCCAGGGCATCGTGCGCATTCTGGTCATCTCGCCGTTTTTCGTCATGCCCCCAGTCGCGGCGCTCGTCTGGAAGAACATGATCATGCACCCGCAATACGGCGTCTTTGCCGATATCGCGCGCTTCTTCGGCGCTGAGCCGATCGACTGGTTCGGCCAGCATCCGCTGACCGCCATCATCCTGATCGTCGCCTGGCAGTGGCTGCCCTTCGCGACGCTGATCCTGCTCACCTCGCTCCAATCGCTTGATGGAGAGCAGAAGGAGGCGGCCGAAATGGACGGCGCCGGCTTCCTCAGCCGCTTCTGGTATCTGACGCTGCCGCACATGTCGCGCGCCATCACCGTCGTCATCCTGATCCAGACGATCTTCCTGCTCTCGGTCTATGCCGAGATACTGGTCACCACCAATGGCGGCCCAGGCTATGCCTCCACCAACCTGCCCTTCCTGGTCTACCAGAAGGCGCTGCTGGAGTTCAAAATCGGTCAGGCATCCGCCGGTGGCGTCATCGCCGTCATTCTTGCCAACATCGTTGCCTTCTTCGCCATGCGCGCCGTCGGCAAGAACCTCGACAAGTAAGGGAGGATAAGATGGCACGCGCAGTCACCACCCAGCACAAGACCATCGCCACGGTTGCGGCCTGGATCGTCGCCCTGCTGATCTTTTTTCCGATCCTTTATACGATCATCACCTCGTTCAAGTCGGAGCAGGAGGCGATCCAGGGTTTTAACCTGATCCCTTCCGGGACCTTCGAGAGCTATTCGGAGGTGCAGGCGCAAAGCGGCTACTTCAAGTTCTTCCTGAACTCGGTGATCCTGTCGGTCGGGTCTACCGTTCTGGCGCTCCTGGTCGCCGTCCCCGCGGCCTGGTCGATGGCGTTTTCGCCGACGAAGCGCACCAAGGACATCCTGATGTGGATGCTCTCCACCAAGATGATGCCGGCGGTCGCGGTGCTGTTCCCGATCTACCTGATCTTCCGCGACACCGGCCTGCTCGACAGCCGCATCGGCCTCACCGTGATGCTGATGCTGATCAACCTGCCGATCGTGGTCTGGATGCTCTACACATACTTCCGCGAGATCCCGGGCGAGATCCTGGAAGCGGCGCGCATGGACGGCGCCTCGCTGTGGAACGAGATCATCTATGTCCTGACGCCGATGGCCGTTCCCGGCATTGCCTCGACGATGCTCTTGAACATCATCCTGGCCTGGAACGAAGCGTTCTGGACCATCCGGCTCACCACCACCAACGCCGCGCCGCTGACGGCCTTCATCAGCTCCTTCTCAAGCCCTCAAGGCCTGTTCTGGGCCAAGCTCTCGGCAGCATCGACGCTGGCGATCGCGCCGATCCTGATCATGGGCTGGTTCAGCCAGAAGCAGTTGGTGCGCGGCCTGACTTTCGGTGCCGTGAAGTAAGGCGGCGCCGTGAAATAGGAACGCCGCGCGGCGGACGAAGAAGACCACCCCCGGGGAGGAAGCCATGGGAAACATCACGCTCAAAAACGTCTCCAAGTCCTTCGGGTCGACGACGATCATTCCGAACATCGACCTCAACATCGAGGATGGCGAGTTCGTGGTGTTCGTCGGCCCCTCGGGTTGCGGCAAGTCCACGCTGCTCAGGCTGATCGCCGGGCTCGAGGACACCAGTGGCGGCACCATCTCGATCGATGGCCGCGACGTCACCCGCGAGGCCCCGGCCAAGCGCAAGCTTGCCATGGTCTTCCAGTCCTACGCGCTCTACCCGCATATGACCGTCGCTAAGAACATCGCCTTCCCGCTGAAGATGGCCGGCGAGGACCAGGCGACCATCGATAAGAAGGTCAAGGACGCCGCGCGCATCCTGAACCTCACCAACTATCTCGAGCGCCGCCCCGGCCAGCTCTCAGGCGGCCAGCGCCAGCGCGTCGCCATCGGCCGCGCCATCGTGCGCCAGCCTTCGGCCTTCCTGTTCGACGAGCCGCTGTCCAACCTCGACGCTGCACTTCGCGGCACCATGCGCCTGGAGATCAGCGAGTTGCACCAGCAGTTGAAGACGACGATGGTCTACGTCACCCACGACCAGGTCGAAGCCATGACCATGGCCGACAAGATCGTCGTCCTCAATGCTGGCAACATCGAGCAGGTCGGCTCGCCGATGGAGCTATACAAGACTCCGAAGAACCTCTTCGTCGCCGGCTTCATCGGCTCGCCCAAGATGAACATGATCGAAGGCGCGCCGGCGGAAAAGTACGGCGCCAAGACCATCGGCATCCGGCCCGAGCATCTCGCCATCTCGACAACGTCCGGCGACTGGAAGGCGACGGTTGGCGTAGCCGAGCACCTCGGCTCCGACACCTTCCTGCACGTCCAGGCGGATGGCATAGGCACGATCAATGTCCGCGCCGACGGCGAGGTCGCGGTCAGGCATGGCGATACCGTCTACCTGACGCCCGACAAGTCCAAGCTCCATCGCTTCGACGCTGACGGGAAGGCGCTGGCGCAATGAGGCTGCAAGGCAAATCGGCGCTGATCACGGGGTCGGCGCGCGGCATCGGCAGGGCCTTCGCCGAGGCCTATGTGCGCGAAGGCGCGACGGTGGCGATTGCCGACCTCGACTTCGAGGCGGCGGAAGCGACATCCAAGGCCATTGGCTCCGCCGCTTACGCGGTTCGGCTGGACGTCACCGACCAGGCCTCGATCGAGGCGTCGGTGAAAGCGGTCGAGGCGAAGGCCGGGGGGATCGACGTGCTGGTCAACAACGCAGCGATCTTCGATCTCGCGCCGATCGTCGAGATAACGAAGGCGAGTTACGAAAAACTATTCTCGGTCAATGTCGCCGGCACTTTGTTTATGCTGCAGGCGGCCGCCCGTTCGATGATCGCGCGGGGCAAGGGCGGCAGGATCATCAATATGGCGAGCCAGGCAGGTCGGCGCGGCGAGCCGCTGGTCGCCGTCTATTGCGCCACTAAGGCCGCCGTCATTTCGCTCACGCAATCGGCGGCGCTCGATCTCATCAAGTACCGCATCAACGTCAACGGCATCGCGCCGGGCGTCGTCGACAGCGACATGTGGGATCAAGTCGACGCGCTGTTCGCCAAATATGAGAACCGGCCGAAAGGTGAGAAGAAGCGATTGGTCGGTGAAGGCGTTCCGTACGGGCGCATGGGCAAGCCGGAAGATCTTGCTGGCATGGCGGTTTTCCTGGCCAGCGACGAGGCCGAATACATTGTCGCCCAGACCTACAATGTCGATGGCGGCCAATGGATGAGCTGACGGGAATGAGTTGAGGGGGAAGGCGCTTCTCTCTTTCCTCCGGAGAAGACGCCGCGGGCAGGTGAGGGGCGGCATACTGGAACACCAGGTGTCGTCCCTCATCCTCGCACTTCCGAAGGAGGCGGAAACAGTCGGCCTGCAGATCGGCCAAAGGGTAACTGAGATGACCGTGAAACTCTCTTCCTCGAACCTCGCAAGGCTGCCGGCCAAGGTCGCCGGCCCGAAATATGACCGCTCCGCCCTCAAGGGCGGTATCGTCCATTTCGGCGTGGGCAATTTCCACCGCTCGCATCAGGCGGTCTATCTCGACGACCTGTTCGGAAGAGGCGAGGGCCACGACTGGGCTCTGATCGGCGCCGGCGTGTTCGAGGGGGAGAAGATCGGTCGCGCCAAGCTGCAGGAGCAGGACTGGCTGACCACCGTCGTCGAGCAGGACCAGGGCCATATGAGCGCCCGCGTCACCGGCGCCATGATAGATTTCCTGACGCCCGGCGATGCTGCCGCGATCATCGAGCGGCTTGCCGATCCGGCAATCAGGATCGTTTCGCTGACCATCACCGAAGGCGGCTATTTCATCGACCCGGCCTCAGGCAAGTTCAACCCGGCCCATCCCGACATCGTCGCCGACGCGCGGCCGGGCGCCGTGCCGAAAACCGTCTTTGGCATCATCCTTGCCGGGCTGCTGCGCCGGCGCGCCGAAGGCATCGTGCCGTTCACCGTCATGTCCTGCGACAACATTCCCCATAACGGCCACGTCACATCCGACGGCGTCATCGGCCTGGCGCGGCTGATCGACGAGGATCTGGCCGACTGGGTGAGGGACAGTGTCGCCTTTCCCAATGCCATGGTCGACCGCATCACGCCGGCCACCACAGATCGTGAGCGCAAGATCCTCGCCGATGATTTCGGGCTTGAGGACAACTGGCCGGTGTTCTGCGAGCCGTTCAAGCAGTGGGTGCTGGAGGACCGCTTCACCGCGGGCCGCCCGGCGCTGGAAAAGGTCGGCGTGCAGTTCGTCAAGGATGTCTCGCCCTACGAGCTGATGAAGATCCGGATCCTCAACGGCGGCCATGCCGCCATCGCCTATCCGGCCGGTCTGATGGACATTCATTTCGTCCATGAAGGCATGGAAGAGCCGCTGGTGCGCGACTTCCTCTCGAAGCTCGAGCATGACGAGATCATCCCGACCGTGCCGCCGGTGCCCGACACTGACCTGGAGGAGTACTACCAGCTTATCGAACGGCGTTTTGCCAATCCGAAGATCGGCGACACCATCCGCCGGCTCTGCCTCGACGGCTCGAACCGCCAGCCGAAATTCATCATCCCGACGATTGCCGACCGGCTCAAGGCGGGCAAGGGAGTCGCCGGTCTGGCGCTGGAATCGGCCCTATGGTGCCGCTACTGCTTCGGCGTCACCGACAGCGGCGCAATCATAGAGCCGAACGACCCGAACTGGGGTCGCATGCAGGCAACCGCGAAGGCAGCGAAGGATGATCCGAAGGCGTGGCTTGCGATGGAGGATATCTATGGCGATGTCGGCCGTTCGTCCGCCTTCGCCGCGGCCTTCGCTCGCGCCTTGCAGGTGCTGTGGGCGAACGGCGCGCGCGAGACCCTGACGCGCTATCTCGCCGGGAGGCTCTGAAGGCCGGAAGAGCCAGCCGTGACGCCTGAACTGGTCATTTTCGACTGTGACGGCGTGCTGGTCGACAGCGAGGCGCTTTCGGTCTCGGCGCTGCTCGCCATGATCGAGCTCGCCGGCGGCAAGCTCAGCGAGGATGTCGCCTACGAGCATTTTCTGGGCAAGAGCATGAAAAGCGTGCGCGAGATACTCGGCCGCGATTTCGAGCTCGAGATCAGCGACCGGCATCTGACCGCAATGCGTGTCGATCTGATGCGCAAATTCCGCGAGGAATTGAAACCGATCGCCGGCGTCAAGGACGTGCTGCCGAAGCTCGGTCGGCCCCGCTGCGTCGCGTCGTCGGGCACGCTGGAACGCATCCGCTACGCGCTCGACGTGACCGGCCTGCTGCCGCTGCTGGAGCCGCATATCTTCAGCGCCACCATGGTCAAAAACGGGAAGCCGGCACCCGATCTCTTCCTGCACGCCGCCGCAAGCATGCGAGCCCATCCACGCAACTGCCTGGTGATCGAGGACAGCCCGGCCGGCATTGCGGCGGCTCGCGCGGCCGGCATGCGCGTCTTCGCTTTCACCGGCGGCTCGCATGCGTCCAGCCCCGCCCTGAGGGCGCGGCTTGCGTCGACGGAACCGGACTCTATATTCGCTGACATGCTGCAATTGCCCGATCTGATTGCAGGCCTGGGAGCGAGAGTAAGAACATCTTGACGAAAAGCTTTGTTTGCGCGGTCGATGTCGGCACTGGGAGCGCTCGCGCGGGCATTCTCGATGCCGAGGGCAACCTGTTGGCCCGGGCCGATCATCCGATCGCCATGCATCAGCCCAAGCACGATCACGCCGAACACGATTCGCAGGACATCTGGGCGGCGGTGTGCAAATCCGTGCGGGGCGCGCTGCGCAAATCCGGCGTTGCGGCCGGCGATGTCGCCGGCATTTCTTTCGACGCCACCTGCTCGCTGGTCGTGCGCGACAAGCAAGGCGAACAGCTCAGCGTCTCGGTGACCGGCGGGAAGCGCTGGGACACGGTCGTCTGGCTCGACCACCGCGCCATCGCCGAGGCCGATGAATGCACGGCAAGCGGCCACGCCGTCCTCAACTATATCGGCGGAGTGATGTCGCCGGAGATGGCGACGCCGAAGCTGATGTGGCTGAAACGCCATTTGCCGCAAACATGGAATGAAGCCGGCTATCTATTTGATCTGGCCGATTTCCTTACCTGGAAGGCATCGGGCTCGCTGGCCCGTTCGCAATGCACGCTGACGGCGAAGTGGACCTATCTGGCGCATGAGGAAAACAGCTGGCGACGCGATTTCTTCGATCTCGTCGGCCTTGGTGACCTCTTCGAGCACGGCAATCTGCCGGAGAAGGCAAGCCCGGTCGGCGCCGATATCGGCCCCTTGACGGCCGCTGCAGCGGCCGAACTCGGCCTCACCGAAAAATGCCGGGTCGGCGCTGGTGTCATCGATGCCTATGCCGGCGCGCTCGGCGTCCTCGGCGGCTTTGCCGGCGACGAGAAGAACATCAGCCGGCACCTGGCTCTGATTGCCGGCACGTCGTCCTGCGTCATGGCAATGTCGCGCGACCCGCAACCCTTTGCGGGCGTCTGGGGTCCGTATTACGGCGCCGCCTTGCCGACGCTATGGCTCTCGGAGGGCGGCCAGTCGGCCACCGGCGCGCTGCTCGATCACATCATCCGATGGCACGGGGCAGGGGGTGAGCCCGACGCGGCCATGCATATGAAGATCGCCAGCCGGGTTGCCGAGCTGCGCGCCGAGGACGGCGATGCGCTGGCTGCAAGGCTGCATGTGCTGCCGGATTTCCATGGCAATCGTTCGCCGCTCGCCGATCCGCATGCGGTCGGCGTCATCAGCGGGCTGACGCTCGATTCCTCCTTCGACAGCCTGTGCAAGCTCTACTGGCGTACCGCCGTCGGCATCGCGCTCGGCGTGCGCCACGTGCTCGAGGCGTTGAACGAGAACGGCTATTTGATCGACACGCTGCATGTCACCGGCGGCCACACCAAGAACCCGCTATTGATGGAGCTTTACGCCGACGCCACGGGCTGTACGGTGGTCGAGCCGCTGGCCGACGAGGCGGTCCTGCTCGGCACCGGCATGGTGGCGGCGACAGCCGCCGGGCTCTACAGCGACCTCAACGCCGCCTGCGTCGCCATGCAGCAGGGCGGCAAGGCGCGCGCGCCCAACAAGGCCGCCGGCGCCCGCTTCGATCGCGACTACCGGATCTTCCTCGAGATGCACCGCCAGCGGCAGGCGCTCGACGCGATTGGGTAGAGCGTTCCAGGACGCAACCGGTCTTATCGCCGGCGCAGCGACTTGCCGGTCTGCGCGTCGAACAAATGGATGCTTTCCTCGTCGAAGCTGTAGCGCACGGGTGCGCTCTGCTTCGGGCATTCGCGGGCCGGCACCAGCGCGCTGATCTCCTTGCCGCCGGAGCCGAACGTCACCAGCGCGTCATTGCCATGAAACTCGATGAGATCGGCGGTGCCCTGCAACAGGTTTGCCGTGCCGGCTCCGGCCGTCTTCAGATCCGGAGGCCGGATCCCGAGCACCACTCGATCGCCATGCTGCAGGTAGAAGTCGCCGCCTTCCAGCGATAACACCGTCCCGGCGCCGGTCAACGTCCAGCCATCGCCCTTCCGGCCGACCATGGCCTCGATGAAATTCATGCTCGGCGTGCCGATGAAGCCGGCCACGAACTGGTTCCCGGGGCGGCGATAGATCTCCGCCGGCGAGCCGACCTGTTCGATCACCCCGTCCTTTAACAGCACGATCCGGTCGGCCAAAGTCATCGCTTCCAGCTGGTCATGCGTGACATAGACGGTTGTCGTCTTCAGCGACTGGTGCAGCCTGGCGATCTCGACGCGCATATGGTTGCGTAGCTTGGCGTCGAGATTGGACAGCGGCTCGTCGAAGAGAAAGACTTTCGGCGTCTTGATCATGGCGCGCGCGATCGCCACGCGCTGCTGCTGGCCGCCGGAGAGCTCGGTCGGCTTGCGACCCAGATAGGGTTCGAGGCCAAGCGTTTTCGCAACGGCTTCGACGCGCTTCTTGATCTCGGCCGCTGGCACCTTCTGCCGCTTCAGTCCGAAGGCGACGTTGTCGAAGATGGTCATGTGCGGATAGAGCGCATAATTCTGGAACACCATGGCGATGCCGCGATCGCCGGGGTCTAGATCGTTGACCACCTTGCCGCCGATCGACACCTCGCCGCCGCTGATGTCCTCCAGTCCGGCTAGCATCCTGAGCATCGTGGACTTGCCGCAGCCGGACGGCCCGAGGAACACGACGAATTCATGCTCCTCGATTGCAAGGTTGAGGTCGCGGATGACCGTCGTGGCGCCATAGGCCTTGTCGACATGCGAGCAAACGATCGCGGACATCACTTATCCCTTCTCGCCGGTCAGCAGGATCTGCAGCTTGACGTCCTGCGGCTTGCCTTGCGCCGCGCGCTCGAACGCCTTGATGCTCTCGGAGAAATCATAGGTGCCGGTGATCAGCGGCTTCAGGTCGACCTTGCCGGAGGCGATCAACTGCAACGCGCGGTCGAAGATGTTGGCGTAGCGGAACACGGTCTCGATGCGCACTTCCTTGGAGATCGCCGCTGGCACGTTGAGCTCGACCGCTTCCACCGGCAGCCCGACCAGCACCACCGCGCCGCCCGGCCGAACGATGTCGAACAGATTGGCGAAAGCCTTCGGGCTGCCGCTGGCCTCGAACACGATGTCGGCGCCCCAATTGTCGGTCGCGGACCGCACGGCATCGACCAGCGACTGCTCGCCTATATTGACCGGCACGATGCCCGAATACTGGGCGGCGATTGCCAACTTCGGAGCCGAGAAGTCGGAGATCAGCACTTTGGAGCAGCCGCCCGCCAGCGCCGCGAGCGCGATCATGATGCCGATCGGGCCGCAGCCGACGACGACGGCGACATCGCCCGGCACGATCCGGGCGCGCGCCGCCGCCTGCATGCCGATGGCGAAGGGTTCGACCATCGCGCCCTCGGCAAACGAGACATTGTCCGGCAATTTGTAGGTGAAGGCCGCCGGATGGACGGCGTAGGGCGCAAGCACGCCATGTACCGGCGGCGTCGCCCAGAAGCGCACGTCCGGGTCGACATTGTAGATGCCGAGCTTCGTCGCCCGCGACGCAAGGTTCGGCACGCCGGGTTCCATGCAGACGCGATCGCCGACCTTCAGGCTGGTGACTTTGGCGCCGACCTCGACGATCGTGCCTGACGCCTCATGGCCGAGCACCATCGGCTGGTGCACGATGTAGCTGCCGATGGCTCCATGCGTGTAGTAATGCACGTCGCTGCCGCAGACGCCGACCGTGTGGATGGCGATCCTGACGTCGTCCGGCCCGACATCTTGCGGCAGCGCGATCTCGCGCAGCGACAGTTCGCCTTTTTTCTCAAGCACCAGTGCTCGCATCGGGGTAAGCCTCACTTCAACTTTTCTTTTGCCGGAAAACGGAATTCAGGAAGCCGCTCAAAACGCCGAGGAACAGCAGTGGCGGCAGCGACAGGAGCACGACCGAGGCGTTGAGGATGCCCCACGGCACGTTCATGCCTTGCTGGGAAAGTTCCGAAGCGACGATCGGCAGCGTCTTGGCGTTTGAGCTCGACAGCATCAGCGCGATCAGGAATTCGTTCCACACCAGCACGAAGCTGAAGGCGATGGCGCCGATGAGCGAGCGCGCCGCGACGGGAAGCGCGATCCGCCAGAACACGGCGTAAGCGCCGTAGCCATCGACGAAGGCAGCTTCCTCGATCTCTTTCGGCACGCCCTGGAAGGCTGGGATGGCCAGCCACATGATCACCGAGATGGTCAGCAGCGAATAGGTGACGATCAGCGCCGGCAAAGTGTCGTAGAGGCCCACCTGCAGCCAGATCACCATCAGCGGGATGGCCACCGCCACCGGCGGCAGGAAGCGCAGCGACAGGACGAAGAACTGGATGTCGCCGGCGAAGCGGTTGGGATAGCGCGCCACCGCATAGGCCGCCGGCAGGCCGAGCGCGATGCCGATTAGCACCGCCGAGCCGCAGGCTACGACCGAGTTGTAGAGGCCGGTCAGCACGCTGTCGCGGCCGAGGATGTAGCTGATATTGGCGAGCGTCGGCGTGAAGAACAGCTTCGGCACGCGCGTGATGATGTCGACATTGTTCTTCAGCGCGTTGAGCGCCGTCCACGCCAGCGGGAACACGGCCAGGAATCCGGCCAGCGCCAGGATGGCTTTGGCGATCAAGCGGCCCGGTCTGATCCGATGTGGCTTCATGCCTGCACTCGCTTCCAAAGCATGGTGAAGGTTATGACGGTCGCGATCATCATCAGCACCGCCATGGCCGAAGCGTAGGAGACCTTGCCGGACTCGATGAAGCCCTGCGAGAAGGCGTACATGTCGAGCGTCTCGGTCGCCACGCCCGGCCCGCCGCGTGTCATCACATAGATCAAGTCGAAGGAGCGCAGCGACTCGATCATCTTGACGAACATCAGGCTGATCAGCGGTGCCTTCAGCATCGGCAGCGTGACATAGGCGTGGATCTGCCAGCGCTTGGCGTGATCGAGCCGGGCCGCCTCGATCGGTTGCGGCGGCAGGGTTTCGAGCAGCTTCAGCACGATGACCGCGAAGAACAGCCCCCATTGCCAGACGTCGACCGAGGCCACGGCGAACAGCGCGGTGCCGGGCTTGGACAGCGGATCGAAGATCAGTCCGCCGGTGACGAGCCGGTAGGGATAGGTGGCGATGCCATAGAGCGGATGATAGGCGAACTTCCAGACGAAGGCGGCCGAAACGCGCGGGAGCAGCACCGGGACGATGAACAGCAGGCAATAGAAATTGCGCAGGCGCGGGCCGGCGACCTCGAACATCAGCACGCCGAGCCCGATCGCCACCACCATCGTCGCCACCACGGTGACGATCTCCCATTTCACCGAAACCCAGACGGCATTCAGGAAACGGCGGTCGAGGAAGAGGTCGCCGAAATTCGCGAACCAGACCCAGGAATAGCCCGGCGCGCTCAGCTCGCGGTTCTGCAGGGCGATGACGATGGCGTAGAGCGTTGGCACCATCGACAGCACGAGCAGGATGGCCAAAGTCGGAACCAGAAATGTGACCGGCAGGGAAGAGCGTCGGCGCATTGCCTATCCTCGGGCTGCATTGCATTGCTTTAAGTGAATCCGCGGCGCGGATCCCGGCACTCCAGCGAGTGCCGTGGACCGCGCGCCGCGGGCGGGAGGATTACTTCTTCTTCACCAGACCGTTGGCATAGGCCTCGAGCTCGTTGAGGCCGCCCTTGATGTCGGTGCGGGTACCGGTGACGAGCTCTTCCAGGATGATGCCCCAGCGGTCGCCGAGATCGGGCCAGCGCGGATCCTGCCAGAAGTTCACCGCCGTCACCTTTCCGGTATCGGCCAGCGCCTGGCCGAGATCGGCGCCGTAGATGTCGGCGAATTCCTTGCTGGTGAGGATGCTGGTGCGGTTCAGTTCGCCAAACTGATGCGCGTCGAGCCGGCGCTTCTCGTTTTCCTTGGACGTCGCCCAGGCGATGAACAGGCCGGCGCATTTCTTCGCAGCGTCGTCGGCATTGGCCTTGGTGCCGATGGCGAGCCCGTGGCCATAGCCGCCGCCCGGCAGCGGCGAGGGCGGCGGCAGGAAGCCGACCTTGCCGACCACCTGCGAGGTCTTGGGGTCGACCGCCATGCCCGACAACGGGGTCGATTCAACGAGGATGGCGACCTGGCCGGAGAGGAATGCGCCGGTCGATTCATCCCAGCTGCCGGTCTGCGTGCCGGGCGCCGAGTCCTTGAACAGCTTCAAATAGGTCTCGGTCGCCTTGACGGCGGCGTCGGAATTGAAAGCCGGCTTGTCGCCGTCGAACCACTTGCCGCCATAGGCCTTGAAGAACGGCATCCAGCGCCAGACATTGGCGCCCGAGCCGCGCGCGCCGCGCAGCGCAATGCCGTAAATGCCCTTGTCGGCATTGGTCAGCTTCGGCACGTCGGCGATCAGTTCGTCCAGCGTCTTCGGCGGCTGGATGCCGGCGGCCTCCAGCACATCCTTGCGGTAGACCATCAGGTCGCCGCCGCCGGTCAGCGGCGCAAACCACACCTTGCCGTCATAGGTGGCGACCTTCTGGCGGCCCGGATCGAAATCGGCATAGTCATAGTCAGCCGGATAATAATCGGTCAGCGGCACTATCCAGCCGGAAGACGCGAACAGCGCCACATTGGCCTCGTCGACATAGTAGACGTTGTAGTTGCCGACGGTGGAAGCATCGGCGCGCGACTTGGCGCGGCGGTCGTTCTCGTTGAGGTAATCGATCTGGAACGAGGCGCCGGAGAGCTTCTTGAACTCGTCCTTCGAATCCTCCAGCAGCGTCAGGCCGTCGCGCGGCTGCGCCAGCACCTTGACCGGCGCCGAGCAGACCGGCGCCTGCGCAAGTGCCGCGGTTGAAACAGAAGCGGTAAGCACGAAAGCTGCACCGAGGCTGGCAGCGAGCCGGGTTGATTTCATTGATGTTTCTCCTCCAGGAACAAGCAAGTCCGCGGGCTAGGCGACCCTCACCGTCGCCCGCATGACTGCGACCCGCCGCCAAAATGAGGAGTTGGAAGGGGCGAGACTAGAAGCCCCGTTGCAGCAGACCTGTACTTTTATGCATTGTGCGGCGCAAAAGATGCCACAGGCAGAGTCTGCCCGTCACACGAGTATCAGTACGATCAGGGGTGGCGAAATCAGGCTCGTAACGTCAGCCGCTGCCGCGATAGCTTGCGATAGGAGGACGGCGTCATCTTGTGCTTGCGCAGGAAGGCGCGGTTGAAGTTCGAGATGTTCATGAAGCCGACCTGGAAGCAGATGTCGGTGATTGGAATCTCGGTATCGGCGAGCAGCTTGCAGGCCTGCCAGAGCCTGAGCTTGGCGACATGGTCGCTGAACGAGTTTCCGGTGTTCTTCTGGAAGAAGCGCGAGAATGTGCTTTCGCTCATCCCGGCCAATGCCGCCACCTCCGGTAGCTTCAAATCCTCGGCAAAGTGCTGGAACAGATAGGTCAGCGAGCGCTGGATGATGTCCAGCGACTCGGCGTCGAGCAACGGCGAAAAATCCGGCGACGACAAAAGCGCGTATTCGTCGGTGGTGGCCAGAAGGTCCAGCAGTTCGAGGAACAGGCGGAACCTTGCCAGCCCATGCACCTCGCCCATCCGTTCCATCAGCTCGGCGCCGTCGAGTGCCGTCTGGCCATGGAAGACCATGCCGCGCAGCGAGCGCTCCAGGAACGGCTCCAGCTCGCGCAGCTCCGGCAGCAGCCCGGACGAGCCGCGCAGCCGCTCCGGATCGAATTGAAGCACGATATCGCGCCCCTCAATCAGCTCGCCCGGCTGCACAGCGGTCACCCAGTCATGCGGCAGCCCGCCGCCGACGATGGTCAGATAGCCCGGCCCGAACTCGCCGATATGGTCGCCGACCAGCACCACGCCGGACGATTTCCTCAGAAGATGGATTTCGTATTCGGGGTGAAAATTCCAGACATTGCGCTCCCAGGGATAATCGTCCAGCCGCCACAGAAAACTCTCGCTGGCCTCGGTGACGATATGCTCGAAGGCGGGCACCGTGCGCGGTATCGCGGCGGTGTTCTTTCTGCGCTTGAAGGGCATCCATTCCTCCCGGCACGGTGCGCCGGCTGTCCGCATCAGCGCTATCCGTAGCAGCCCGGCTCCGGCAAGTGAACGTGCCGTCGGCGCCGGGTCCCGGGCTGGCCGGCGGATGTTTCAGGCTTTCACCACCCGGTCGCAGACGATGCCGTTGCGCTGCATGGCGTTGCGCGTGTCGATGATCAGGCGCGAGTGATTTGCCAGAAGGCCATAGTCGACCCCGTCGTGATCGGTGACGATGACGACCGCGTCATAGGCAGCGATGGAGTCGCGGTTGAGGCGGATGCAGTCCTTGCCGGCCAGCATCGGGTGTTTGCGGGTCTTCGGTATGCGCGCGACGTGAGGGTCGTGATAGGCAATGTCGGCGGCGCGTTTTTCGAGTAGCTCGATCAGCTTGAGCGCGGGGCTTTCGCGCACGTCCGACACGTTCTTCTTATAGGCGACGCCGACGATCAGAATGGCCGCCTGGCTCAGCGGCAGGCCAAGCCGCGTGTCAAGGGCTTCCGACAGCTTCGACATGACATAGTGCGGCATGGAGACGTTGATCTCGCCGGCGAGCTCGATGAACTTCGTCGACACTTCGAACTCGCGCGACTTCCACGTCAGGTAGAACGGATCGATCGGGATGCAGTGGCCGCCGAGCCCCGGACCGGGATAAAACGGCATGTAGCCGAAGGGCTTCGTCTTTGCGGCTTCGATGACCTCCCAGATGTCGATCCCCATCGCGGAATAGATGACCTTGAGCTCATTGACCAAGGCGATGTTGACGGCGCGGAAGATGTTCTCCGTCAGCTTGACCACTTCTGCCACCTTGATGCTCGAGACAGGCACGACCTTTTCCACGATCGCCCCATAGAAGAGCGCCACCAGTTTCGCCGCGGCCGGCCCGTCGCCGGCGACAATTTTCGGAATGGTGGCGGTCTCGAAGCCGATGCTGCCCGGATCCTCGCGTTCCGGCGAATAGCCGAGGAAGAAGTCCCTGCCGGATTTGTAGCCCGTCGCTTCCAGTATGGGCTTCATCACCTCGTCGGTGGTGCCGGGATAGGTGGTCGATTCCAGCACGACGAGCTGATCTTTGCGCAGATGCGCCGCTATGGCGCGCGTTGTATCCTCCACGAAGGAAAGGTCCGGCTCGCGCTGCTTTGTCAGCGGCGTCGGGACGCATATGGAGATGACGTCGCATTCTTCCAGCATCGCGAAATCCGATGTTGCCCGGAAGGTGCCGCTCGCGCTGATGCCTTGCAGGGCCTCGTCTGTGACGGCGCCGATATAGGAGCGGCCGGCCTTCAGTCTCTCGACCTTGCTGTTGTCGATATCGAAGCCGGTCACCCGGAAGCCGGCGCGCGCCGCAACCGCGGCCAGCGGCAATCCGACATAGCCAAGTCCGATCACACCGATCGTGGCCGTTCGTGACTCGAGTTTTGAATGAAGCGTCGCTCCGCGCGCCTGCTCGACCAATGCCATTGTTGCCTCCATGGTGCGGCCGGCCCGGAATCGGCGCCGCACTGCAATGACGTGAATTCTGACGGACAGGACTTCTGGTAGCCGGCGTCATAACCCCACGTTGTCGTGGGTCCTCGTGCAACTCTTGTGCCACGAGGCTTTTTGCGCGCCAGATCGTTTCGGAGCGCCGAGGCAACAAGGAAAGATCGGCCCGCGAAGGAGTAAACTTGCACTGATTGTCAAGTGTTCTGCTTGTGCTGATTTCGCACGCAGTCGTTTCATTTTAGGTCAGGCCAAAAACGAAGTCACAAAAAAGACAATGATTACAAGGTGGTAATTAACCACTGTTGTTTATCATATTGTTAACTATCAGTTGCGTCGTCTGGGGAAATCCTCATTGCATGACGCAAGGCGCACAATGAGGGGGTGCAGCCCTCTTCTTATGCAAGTGAGGATTGTCGCTTTATGAGCATGAACAGCACCGAATTCAGATGTCTTGTCGCCGGAGGCGCGGGATGTCTCGGGACCAACCTCGCCCGTCGCCTTCTCGACCAGGGTGCGCATGTCGATGTCGTCGACAATCTCTCCACCGGTCGCCAGGCGAATGTCGACCAGTTGGCGCGTCACCCGAACTTCGGCTTCATCAAGATGGATGTTGCCGATCCGGCGATCTGCCGCCGGTTGCAGCGCCGCCGTTACAGCCATGTCTATAACCTGGCCTGCCCCACGGGCGTTCCCAACATCAAGCGGCTGGGCGAGCAGATGCTGATGGCCTCGTCCGTCGGGACCCTGAACCTGTTGAAGATCGCGCGCAGGTCCAAGGCGAAATATCTATTTGCCAGCACCGCCGAGAGCTACGGCGATCCGGACGTCTTCCCGCAGGCCGAAACCTATGTCGGGCGGGTCGATCCCGTCGGGCCGCGCAGCCCCTACGAGGAAGGCAAGCGCTTCGGCGAGGCGCTGACCCGATTCTGGGGCGGCAAATATGGCATCGAGGTGCGCATCGTGCGCATTTTTAACACCTATGGTCCGGCCATGTCGCCCAAGGACCAGCGGGTTATTCCGCAGATGCTGACCCGCCTCATCGCCGGCCAGCCCGTGCCGATCTATGGCGACGGAACGCAGACGAGGACCTTCCTCCATGTGGACGATCTGGTGAAAGGACTTCTCACAGTCATGGAGAAGGGCGACAGCGGCGAGGTCTACAATGTCGGCGGCGACGAACAGATCACCATGCGTGATCTCTTCGCGACGGTGAAAAGGGCGACCGGTCTCGTAGGCAAAGCCGATTTTCGCGACCATTTCATCGAGGATCATCGCGGCCGCTGGCCGGACACGACCAAGCTGCAGGCCCTGGGCTGGCGGCCGAATATCCCGTTGGAAGCAGGTATCCGCCAGAGCTATCAGGACCTGCTTCGGTCGCTGGGTATCAAGCCGGCTCGCGCGGCCTTCGACTCCACGCATGGCAAAACCGACCGTGCGCTGGTCCCGGGCGATCGGTTGCAGCCCCTCGCGCCATGAGCCTGACGGCCGCCCTCAACGCGACCTTGATGGTGCTCAGCGCTTCGCTGGGCATAAACATCGCGTTCTGGTGCGCGGTCGGGCTGTTGCGCTTCATCGCCGAACTCGCCGGCCGCAAGGCCGTCGCGGGCCCGCGCGCGATCAGGGTCGCCGATGTCGCGGTCGTCATCCCCGCGCATAACGAGGAGATAGCGCTGCCCAAATGCATCGCCGCCCTCAAGGCGATCATCCCGGCCCGGCAGATCTATGTGGCTAGCGATGGATCGAAAGACGCCACGGTTTCCATCGCCCGGAGCATGGGCTGCAGGGCTCTCGACATCCGGCCCAACGGCGGCAAGGCCAAGGCCATAGACCGGGCCATCAAGCACTATCGCCTTTGCGAGCGGTTCAAGGCGGTGCTGATCCAGGATGCCGACTCCGAAATCGATCCGCATTATCTCGACTACGCCCTTCCGCTGTTCGACGATCCGGGTGTCAGCGTCGTCGCGGGTCATGTCCTGTCGCGCTGGCGCGATCAGCGCCTGCCGACGCTGGACATGCTCTTCGCTGCCTACCGGACGCGCCTCTACAGGATCCTGCAGACGGCGTTCCAGTATGGCCAGTCCTGGAAATGGACCAGCGTGAGCTACATCGCGCCCGGTTTTGCCAGCATGTATCGCACCCAGGCCCTGACCCGGATCGACATCACGGCCCCGGGCCTCGTGATCGAAGACTTCAACATGACCTTCGAGGTGCAGCACAAAGGGCTGGGCCGCGTCGCCTATACGCCGAAAGCGCGGTGCTCGTCGGAAGATCCTTTCAACCTCTCCGACTACCGCAAGCAGGTGCAGCGCTGGTATCTGGGCTTCTGGCAGACCGTGCGCCGGCACGGGGTCTGGCCAGGCCGGTTCTGGCTCTCGCTTGGCGGCCTGCTGGCGGAGTTGCTGGTCATTTCGATTTTCGCCCTTGCCTTGCCGCTGGCCGTCCTGGTCTATCTGGTGACCGGTTTTGAAGTCCCCGCCTTGTCGATCGGTCAACTGGCGGTGCGACCGGTCTCGCCTCTCGTCCTGCTTGCGCTGTTCTTGGCCGTCGACTACGCGCTCACTGTCGTCGTCGCGATCATCGAGCGGCGGCCGAGCCTGATGCTCTACGGCATCGCCTTTCCCGCGATCCGGCTTCTCGACGCCGCGCTTTTCCTTCGCGCCCTCGGCAAATCCTTCTCCGCGAAATCCGATGGCCGCTGGGTGAGCCCGGCGCGGTACGCGGTTCCCGCCGCCGACAGGAGGCATCCATGAACATAAGCCGGCGTTCGGTCCTTCTCGGCGGCATCAGCATCCCGCTCCTGGCGGTTGCCGGCCGCGCCCTGGCCGCC
>Ga0315336_1000878_pt1 | contig 68296 bp, 48 predicted proteins | sample ASW5metaG_FD_204512 | JGI IMG/M metagenome (GOLD analysis project Ga0315336, IMG submission 204512) | Ammonia-oxidizing marine archaeal communities from Monterey Bay, California, United States - ASW #5 | ecosystem: Environmental > Aquatic > Marine > Intertidal zone | place: USA: California... | reverse complement strand
TCAACTGAGAGAAGACAGGTCGGCCTTGATTCACGCACCATTGTTGCCCGTTCCAGAGCCGCCTTTCGAGGCCAGTCGCAATTCAAATCGCGGCAAGCCAAATGCCCGCTTAACTCCCAGAAACAACGCGACTTGTCAGCGGAGAAACTTGCGTTAGCCGGACAGTAATGGTCTCAAGGTTATCCAAGACAAACAACCACGCCCATGAGCGCGGGAAGCGCGTCGAAGGAGGTAGAGAAAAGCGACGGATTGGATTCTACGAGTTTCCGGTGAAACTCTATCAGCAATCCATGCAGGGATCGCCGGGGAAGCAATCCGGATCCGGAGCACATCGCCAGCAAGCAAGCTTCTGCTCTTAGGCGTCAGTGGTTGCAGGGGCTGCGGCAAAAAAATGAGCCATCATGCCAGCCAAAATGAGCTTGACGCTGACCGCGCTCGCGAGAACTACTTCGCGTAACATTTGTGTTTCCTCTTCATGTCCAGGATGTTGCTCCTCGTCTTCGGAGTATTAAGGGAGCATTGGCCTTTAAGTCCTGGGTCGCCTACGTGGATTACCCTACTACGATTTGGCTAGGTACGTCTAGTTCGTAGAAGCAATAGATGCATACTTTGTTTTGGAGGGTTCGGGCTAGGCGGATGTGCTCGAGACCACCCATCCCGCTCTGCGAAAGGGGTGTTCCGGCTAAACGTCTGATATATCAATCGTTTAGGGCTGGCATCTTGACGGGCTGTGCCCGCCGAGGAACGAACGTCAGTAGGTGACAGCGAAATGCGACCGATGATGCGGAGGGCTCTGATACAATTTCCGACAGGTCCGGTGTCACTTTTTCTCTCACTGCGGGCGCATTTGCGGGTGGTTTCTCTCCTCGTGCCTCTGCTTGTGTCCCAATTTCTTGGCGCGGCTGAGGTCGATCGGCGTGTCGCCGACTGGGCTCTCGCCATGGGGGGAGCTGTTGAGCTGGAGGGCTCCGCGGGTCGCGTCAGGGGCATCGAAGACCTCCCGGCGGTTGATTTCGATCTGCGAGTGCTGGACCTCGTCGGAACAAACGTCGTCCCCGAGGATTTGGCCCGGCTGCAGGGGCTAGGAGGGCTTGAGGAGATTCATCTTCCCGGTCCTATCTGGAACCGAAACGCTGACGGCGGCAAGGACCTCAGCCGAGAACTGGGCCATCTTGCCGGTATTGCGACCGTTCGCAAGATCACCTTCAGTTATCACTTCCTGGACAATATCCGTTTCAAGGACGAAGGTCTGGCGGCGATCGCCGGGCTGGAAGACCTGCGGGAGTTGGTCGTCCGCCAAACGGCCGTGAAGGGCCACGCCCTGAGACCGTTTCGGCGGTTGGAGTCGCTCGATGTGACTCTTTCCCGGTTCGATGACGAGGGTCTGAGCGCGATTGAGGGGCGTCGAACACTGAGGCGGCTCCGCCTCGGCGACACGTTCATCACCGACGAAGGCGCGCCGGTTCTGGCAGGCTTGGAGGGACTCACCGAGCTTGACCTCCACGGAACGGACCTCAGTGACGCGGGTCTCGCTCACCTGCGTGGTCTGAGTAAACTGCGCAAGCTCGACCTGATGGGCACCGGACTGACAGATAGTGGCCTTGACTACTTGGTGGATCTCACCGCAATCGAGCAGTTGAACCTCTATCGGACGAAGATCAGCAACGCCGGCCTGGCGAAGTTGCACGGTCTGACGAGCCTGCGGGAGATCGACCTGCGCTATACGAGGGTTACCCGGGCAGGTGTCGATGCGTTGCGGACCGCGTTGCCCGACGTCCGCGTGATCTATTTGGATGTGTCGCTGAGGTCGGCTCGCGTGAGCCGGAATCCCGACCCACCGGTGGTTGGGGAAGCTGAGTCGGTTGCCGCCTGGGTGCGGGCGTGGGGCGGGCACGCTGTTCTGCGGCGGGGAACACTCGTCACGATTTCACTCGCTTCGACGCCGGTTACCGACGCGGAACTCATTCATCTCAAGGGACTGCCTGAGCTTGTGAAACTTGATCTCGCGGCGACCGAGATCGGCGACCTGGGGCTGCGACATTTGGCTGAACTATCGAGTCTGCACGAGTTACGGCTCGATGGGACAGCCATTTCCGACCAGGGGCTCGCTCAACTCGCCGGGCTGACGAAACTCGAATCTCTCTCGCTGCGCAACAGTTACGTAGAGGGCGAGGGGTTGTCTCACTTGCTTCACTTGACGGCCCTGCACAGCCTGACTCTCGACGGCTCCCCGATTCACGACCGCGGCGTAGCTCTGTTGAGCCAGGTGACGTGGCTCAAGTATCTCGGCCTTGCCTACACCGATGTTACGGACCGAGGCATGCCGCATCTAGAACGTTTGCAGGATCTCGAACAGCTTGACCTCACAAGCGTTGATATTGGCGACGAAGGCATGGCGAGTCTCAAGGTGTTAACAAACCTGCGTAGCCTGTCACTGAAGTACACCCGGTTCACCGATGACGGGGTGGTCCATCTCCGTCCGCTGACGAACCTAGAGGATCTTGACCTGCTGCGTACGCGCATTACCGATGCCGGACTTGAAACCATCGGAGATCTGACCCGGTTGCGGCGTCTGAATCTCGAACACACCGATGTCACCGACGACGGCCTATGTCAGCTCGAAGCGCTCACCGCGCTCCAGAATCTGAATCTCGACAACACTTACGTCACGGACCAGGGCGTTCGGCTGCTGGGCCAGTTCGCGCACTTGAAGGTGCTCAACGTCTACCACACGTTGATCACCGAAGAAGGCCACGAGCGACTGAAAGCGGCGTTGCCCGAGTGCGAGATCATATGGGACCCGGAATCCCGGCTGCCCAACCGCCGCCGCGCCTGACCGGTCCCCCCCCCAAATGGAACGCGCCCCCCGCTCACGTCGTCTATCCAACTGACTGATAACCTGATTTCCAAGGGGACGGCCTACGCATTTGGGATCTGCCGCGGTGACTGGGGTTCAACGACGGAAACAGGGGCCTTCGGGTGTACGGACGGGGTTTGCCTGTCTGGCCCTGCTTCTTTGCCTCAGCACGATTCCGTTGCCGGCGCAGACCGACACCCCCGGCTTGATCAGCCGCTTGGATCGAGTTCCTGGCACGGCGTTCCCCCGCACTAGCGAGATTCCCTGCAAAGTACGAACCTTCAAGCCGAGTCTGGATCTTGAGTTCAGGCTCCATACCGGCTACTGGGTCGAGATTCCCTTCAAGGCAATGGCCGGGCCGGAGACCGTCTGGAAGTTCGTGCTTGTCGTCGAACCGATCACCCCCGAGAGCGCTGAGCCTATCGAGATCGAGCAGTTTGTCGAGACCGGGGCCATTCCACCCACCGTGAAGGGAAAGATCGAGATGAGCGGTTCGTTCGCCGTGGGCGAGGGCTCGTACCGTGCGGCATGGCATCTCTCGGACCGCACCGGCCGCTATTGCTCCGTCGCCTGGGATGTGGAGGCGAAACGCGCGCGGCGCGATCGCGACGTCCCTTTGGCGCTTGAACCCGGTGAGATCCGGCCGTCGCGAGTGTACCTATTCCGTCAGGAAGACCCCGTTGACCGATCGCTTGCCGGTGGCGACCTGCGCCTCAAGGTATTCCTCAACCTGGATTCCGGCTCAAGGCGGCGAGCGACGATAAGACCTTGGCGGATCGCCCCGATGATGGCTGTGATGCGCAACCTGTTCCGGCGGCCGGAGTTCGGCGACTTCGCGTTGGTTGCGTATAGCCAGGAAGATCAGAAAATCTTCCACCGCGAAGAGTATGGCGAGGACTTCGATTTTCGAGCCATCGGGAGGGCGGTCCGCGAGCTGTCGCCCGCCACCGTCGATTTTCGCGACTTGGCGCAAGACAGCGAGATGAACTTCATCGAAGACATGCTTGCCGAAGAACTATGGGGTGACGACGAGACGGATGCGGTTGTCTTTATCGGCTACGAGCACTGGGAGGGCAAGAAGCTTCCGAAGGGGCAGTTGCGGCAACTCGCGCCGTTGAGCGCCCCCGTCTTTTATTTCAACTTCGCGCGGCATCCCTGGAAGACGACCTTGGGTAACGCGGTCAAGCAATGGGGCGGATCACAGTTCCGGCTCACCAATCCTCGCGGCCTTCTGGAAGCGGTCGACGAAGTGGTCGACAAAACCGTGGCCGAAAGGTAACCCCGGCGGCTTTTCAGCGAACCGCTCTATCACCGGCGACGGACAACGGCTAGAATAGACGGCCATGATGTCCGAAACAGGTCACCGCCGATGGCGCTCATTGGCAACGAACACGTCTAGGTACGGCACAGCCCTCGTGCTTGCGATCCTGCTGACTGGCTGCGCGTCTGCTCCCGAGCCGACTCCCGAACCGGCCGCTGCGGCCGATCCGGAGCCGGTGAACTGGGTGATCGCGGACTTTCTTGAAACGCCTCCGGCCGGCTTGTCGACCTCGGGGGAGCCCGTTCTCGTCGAAAGCCCCTATGGCCCGGCGGTCGAGTTCGATGGTGAGGACGACGCGCTGTTTCTCGACAGCAATGCGCTGGCCGGCCTCGGAACGTTCACGCTAGAGGTCGTTTTTCGGCCCGACTCTGACGGTCCGCCCGAGCAGCGCTTTCTGCATTTTGGCCAAGCCAGTGGTGAACGCGTACTGCTTGAGACCCGTGTGACGGACGAAGGGAAGTGGTATCTCGATAGCTTTATCCAGAAGGGCGAAGCCGGGCAGGCGCTCATTGAACCGAAACTCTTGCACGAGGCCGATCGCTGGTTCCACCTTGCGTACGTCGTCGACAATGGTCAACTCAAGAACTATGTAGACGGCGAACTGGAGCTAACCGGGGAGATCCCTTTCTCAGGTCTCGAAGGCGGGGAAACGTCGATCGGAGTACGGCTGAACCGAGCGCACTGGTTCAAAGGCGCGTTCTACACGATCCGCATCACGCCCAAAGCCCTCGCGCCGGAAGCATTCACCCGCCCGAACCAGTAGGCCTCTCCGCCGCCGGGGCGCGGGCCGGTCGATGCCGAGACTGAGTATGAGGGTGACGTGAACTGATGACTGGGGGATGTCTTCACCCCAGAAGCCGCATGGCGCGACCAGGTATCGGTGGACGGGTACCACGCCGACTCTGGAAGTCCACCCCGTCGTGGCCAGGGTTCTGCCCCTTCAAGACCGTGCGCTACTCCACCCCCACCGGTTCGGCCAGCCAGATGTTGGCTTTGGGCTCGCTGCTCGGGTCGCCTGCGTTACAACACTCTGATATATCGACACCTTTCCTCGGACGGGCCCCTATGTCTTTTGTTCCGTGTGGCTTAGTCCTGCTCGCGGTCTTTGAGCTCGGAGAAGAATGACTAGGCTCACTCGCCACGAGGGACCGAGGTAAACCTGATGGGTTCATCCCGGGGAGCCCGGTGATGAGGGATGCGCCGCACGGGTCCCGGTGACGGTCTTCATGGCGAGAGTTTGCCGGGTTAGGGTCGTCCGTATCCAGACGGCGTAGGCGGATGTGGCGTCGTCGAGTTGGGATGAGCCCAGAAAGCCGGCGGTAACGATGGTGGGGCCGAGGCCCTGCATGACTTCAGTCCAAAGCGCGGCCTGGGAGGGAAAGCGGACGTCTCCGCGGACTGCGACTTCATTCTGGCTGTTGATTTCGATGTCTTTCAGCCCGGCGGAGCGGAAGAGGTTTGGCAAACGATCCGCCATGCGATTGTCCCAGTTGTAGGCGGCACGCCAGTCAAGAAATGCCTGATAGAAGGCGCGGAAGGGCAGAGGTGGATCGGGGCCCCACTGGCTAGCGGCGTGGTTGTAATCGAGGACCATGATGTATCGGGAGGGCTTCGTCGCCTGCGCCATGCGCGCGATCGCTAAGCCGGGGTCACTGATCCACTGTAACGTGAGGGCGGCGGTGACAACGTCGAACTTGTCATCGATGGCGAGCGAGGTAGCATCGCCTAGCTCGAAGCGAAGATTCTGATTGTGGCCATGTTCGCGCCTCGCAATGTCCAGAAGTCCGACGTCACGATCGAGGCCAAGGACAAAGCCTTGGGACCCAACGGCACGTGCGATACCCGCGGTTATGGCCCCGGTGCCGCAGCTGATGTCGAGGACAGAGAGTCCCGGAGCAAGCCGGGCGGCTAGAACGCGGTGATCCTGCTCCAAAGTGCGGCGGCCGAGGATGCGGGGATCGGACTGGTGAAACGGAGCGTTCATCGCACACCTTCTTGACCTGTTTCAGTTGCTTCAGCTTTCTGAGCGCTGCACGCGGGTTCGGCCAGTCGTTCGCTACTGAGCCGCCACCGGCTCGGCCAGCCAGATGTTGGCTTTGGGTTCACTGAGAGGCAGATAGAGACGATCGTTGGTCATGGCACCGCCAAACGATCCCGCACCGACGTTCACGGTACGAACGCGCCCGTGGAAGTGCTGTATGGATTTCAGAGGCCCTCGTGGCTTCTTGGTTGCGGGTTCTAAGGGCTGAGCATAGAGGCAGTGGAACCCGTCGCGAAGAGAGCGGAAATAGAGTGTATTTCCGTCAGGCGACCACCAGGGGTGACTGTTGACCGAACCCTTGTTGACCGCAATCCACTCGTCGTATCCGGCCGGTTGGCCCTGCTCGATGCGGGAAACAAGGATCGGCCACTCGGGTTGAATCGCAAGATTGAACGCGAGCCACTCTCCATCCGGCGAGTATCGAAGCGTGGAGGGTTGGTACTCAGGGTGCGTGAGATCGACATCGGCTTGTTCGCCTGTCTCCGAATCCACGGTCCTGAAGTGAAGAGGAAGCGGCGTGTAGTAGAGGATGCGCTTGCCCGCGTGCATCCAGTCAAACATGTTGCCGACACCCTCGACCAGCCGCCTTGCTCTTCTTCGAACGAGGTCCATGACGTATAAGTTGGTTTTGTCTTGTTCCCGGCGGACGAAGGAGATCATCGATCCGTCGGGTGAAATCGTGGCCCGTCCCTCCCGCTCGGGTCCGATTGTCATGGGTGTGTCCTCGCCTGTTGTGAGGTCACGCAGCCATACGTCGAAGTTACCGGCGCGATCTGACACGTAGGTAAGTTTTCGCCCGTCGGACGAAATCGATGGGTGCAGGTCGTGACTCAGCCCTGACACGACCCTCTCGGGATCGCCAAGCACCTCAGCCCGATTGGCGTCGATCGACAGGCTCCAGATGTCCCAATTAAGATCGGGATTAACGAAAGCTACACGGCCGTCCCGGACTCCAGTGGCCGCGCGTCTCAGATGATCGTGTGTGCCAGATATCAATGCGCCTCTCGGTGATGGGTCGCCGCCTTTTCCGTCGTTCTTCCTCGGGACCGAACACGCCGGTCCTCGCGTCGTTCAGAACCAAGACTTGAAGCTCGTTCCGGTCGTCAACGATCGCCTGCATACCTCCCCAGCGGCCCGGCTCAGATGGTAACGGGATAAGTGTCTGTGGTTCACTCCAACTGGTTCCGTTATCGGTCGAGTAGATGGCCGCTACTTCTTGGCTGTCTCCGTGGTATCTCAGAAGCAGCCCGATGTGGGACCCATCGGGCAGACGCACGATGCGAGGACGCGCGTCGATTTGTGCGAGGCGGGTTGGCTTTGAAGCTGCTCGAACTGCGGGAGGCAGGGCCAAGCAAGCCAGCGTCAGTCCCGAAGCCAGGACATAAGCCAAGCGTGAGACCTGGTGCCGATTGCCGGTGATACTGGCGAGCAAACGCAGTAGGTATTTCATCAACTAGCTCTCCCTGTCAAGACCGCAGGCAGGTGCGCACCTACGGATCAATATGATGGCAGCCCAGCCAAGTATACTGTGCGCAATGCCACGCCTCGTCTGGAAATACACCATCGTTGCCCTACTCGCAGTCTCTGGTCGCACAGCACAGGATCCCAGCTACGACCTGCTGCTCAAGGGCGGTCACGTGATTGATCCGAAGAACGAGATCAGTGCCGTGCGTGATGTGGCCATCACTGACGGGAAGATTGCCGCCGTCGCCGAAAACCTCCCCGAGGGGAGAGCGCGGAGGGTGGTTGATGCCTCCGGTCTGTACGTTACGCCGGGGCTTGTGGATATTCATGTCAACGTCTTCGCTGCCGACATGTCGCCCGTGGTTACCAAGAAACTCGACCGCCAAACTCAGCGCTAGTCGATCAGCTTGAGCTTGAGATAGGCTTGGCAACCGAACAGCAGGGTTGTCCCTCTAAAGGGTCTTTAGACCGATCTTTGCATCCTTCCACCCTTCCGGAATTCCGTCATTCGGTAAGGAGGGAACACTGGGACACAGCTGCCGTGAGCGAGGTTCCGTCATGCTGTGCGCAGCGCCCCACTTTGCACGGGGTCCATTGCTCAAAACGAGATTTTGGCCGCGCGAGGGGCCTGGGTGCTGCCACGCGTGCTGAGATCGTTCCTGTTTGAGGTAGAGCCTACCGACCCAGCCACCCTAATGGGAGTGGGGTTGTTGTTCGTCAGCGTCGCGCTGCTGGCATGCTGGGTGCCCACTCGCCGCGCTGTAGAGGTTGATCCCCTGGAAGCATTGCGAAACGAGTGAGCATCTTAAGCTCCTAGAAAAGAACCATATAGCGCCCGTCCGCAGTTTACTGTTGGTATATCAGGTGGTCTCAATGGGTCGACGCAACACCCTTTCTGGAAGGAAAGGCGAAGTGTAAGCCTAAGAAACAAAGAGGCTAACGGTGTGGATGCCGCGCTCCCCTCTAAACCCTGTTGAAGGACAAGGAGTTAGGCGGTTGCGGTTGGAGTTTCGGCTGATGCGTAAGCCACTCGTCCCTCTCAGCGGTCGGACACTCCAGCCAAAGGGCTTAACGCGAGTGTTGCATCGACCGGTTGAGCTCGCACAGGTGCGCACTCCGTTTCCGCAACCTGGAACCCCCGGAGCGTGGTCCGCAGAGTCCCGAACTCCCGCAGTACGGTACGCCAGGCGAAAAAAAACTGTCTGATGGACGGATCGGTTGTTATCGACACGAATCCGCAACAGGGCAGAATCGGACCGGCATGGTCGGGTCCACCATTGGCCAATACAACATCGTTGAGCGCCTCGGCGCGCCGGCAGCCGACTAAAGGACCCAAGCGACCGCGCGCAACGTCACAGACGGCCTCGCCGGGACGTTCCCAGTCCCAGAATCACCGTCCAGCTCCTTCCTCGACACGCTAGCCGGCTCACTCGGACACCACAGTAGTTTCACCGCTCCTTCCAGACTCGCTGCCACCTCCCGCAAGCCGATTCCTTCACGCCTTCCTGTCACGGATTTCCTGGTACAAGTGAGCATCACAGACCGTACTTGGCGGGCCAGGCGGCGGCGGGACCGCCGAATTGGGCAGCGGAATCCTTCAGTTCATTAGCTAGCAGTCGAACGAGAAGTTCTCTGATATCGTCCGGCAGCGGCGCTTTGTGGCGGGCTTCTTTCCGATTAAAGCCGGCGGGCAGAGTTCCGCTCGGCTTGGTGGGCTCGCCGCCAAGAAAAGTAAGAATCTGAGAGCGGAATTCAGTCGGCTTGTGCATGAGATCGTCGAAGAGGAAAAGGCCGAACTGGCCCTCCGGTACGTATCGGCGCCAACGGGCGACGACTTGTGTCTGGAAGGTGCGCTCGCGGACGTGTCTCTTCTTGAGCAGCATCGCGAGTTTGGCTTTGCTGACTGGCCACTCTGCGCGGCCCTTGCGCGCCCACATCGACACCGCGGACCACAGCCGCTCGATCGGGTCGCGGGCGACGAAGACGACCCTCAACTCGGGAAATCTCGCCATGATCCGCCTGACCACGCCCGATTGCAGGGTCGAGTAGCCGGGCGTGATATCGCCGGTGAGATCGGAGCCCTTGGCGGCGAAAAGGCCGGCATAAGCCTCGAGATGGATCCGCCAGTGGGGCCTCAGCAATGGCTGCAGCCCCCGCCGATGCAAGGTGCCATAACCAGGGAGCAGACCGCCGGCGAACTCGCCAAAACGCTCGAATCTGATGCGCGATCGGTTGAGCTGAAGGAAGCGGCCGAGGAAATCGACGCCCCGTTGCTCGACCGGCGCTTCGTTCCTGCTGATGCGTTCACGATTCGTCCCGGCTTTATCCTCGCAGGCCCGTCGATAGAGGTTTTCCGCTTTGCGCCAACCGCTCTGAAGCCCGTCGAAATAGTGCAGCTCTTTGATCGGCGGCATCCAAAAATCGGGGTGGTGCTGGAGCTGGTCATAAAGCCATTGCGTTCCGGCTTTCTGAGCCCCAACGCAAAGAAAGTCGGGCCCGTAGGCTGGCCGGTGCGGTCGTGCGAGGATGAGCCCGGCACCGCCCACCGCCGGTTCGGAACCGCCGGGCCCCAGAGTCATACCGACCAGTGCGCGAAATTCATGCGGGTGAGCTCGCGCATCTCGTTTGCGTCCTCGCGAAGCAACTCGACGTTATCCTGGCCAAGAGCATCGCGAATTCGCGCGCCGACCGACGCTGAGGCCTTATTGATCGCGCGCGAGAAAGGATGGGCCTTGTAGAGGTTTCGCCATAGGAAGCGCGGCAGGGTTCGACCGGTGGTGGTCTGGCTCCAGCTCAGCAAGCGCAAGCCTAGCTCGGTCGCCCGGCGCTTTTCTGCGGTGCGGTGGAGGGTTCGCTCGAACCCCTGGTGATAGTAGCTCGGATCCACTCCAGCGAACTCGAAGACTCTGCGAAGAGTGAACAGACGCCTGTGCCGCAAGTCATCGCTGTCCAGGACCAAAACCTGCTTGATGTCGAAGTGGGTTAGGTACTGCCGGATCTGATAGTAGTAGCGGCTCCTGGCGATGTAGGAAGCCTCTGCGTGCAACAAGGTCGTGCGCAGATCGCCCCTCTCGCGCCGTTTGGCATAGTTGTGTATCCATTGTGCCGCGATGCGCCGGAGAGGATCTCGCACGAGATAAATCAGCCGCGCGTTGGGGACAATGGATGCCATGCGTTCTGGGACGTCAGGGAACTTTGGGAAGGCGGCGTAATTCGGAGATGATTCCCCACGGACTGGCGAAGCGGGGTCAAACTGCCTGGAGTACCAGTCGGTTCCTCGCTCCCAGAGTGCCCGCTTAGCGAAAAAGTTGAGCTCCTTGGGCTGCGACATTGAGATCTCGGGATGGAGGCTTAGGTAGAAGTGCAGAGCGCTGGTTCCGCATTTCTGCGCGCCAATCACAATGAGGTTGGGCAGTGATGCGCTGCCGCTCGAGCCGATGCCGAATCTGTGCGGGGGGGGGTGCTCGCCAAGATTTCGCTGAGATTCGGTCCGGACCGTGGATGTGGGCTTGGACGTAAACGAGGAAGAGCGTAACCGCATACCTTCCAGCCATCCCCGCGTTCTTGCAAAGCCAGCCACGTAGGCGACCACGAAATAGAGCGCCGGCATCGCCCTCAGATCCTCGCGCCATCCGGGATTGAGTCCAGCTGTGACCAGCCTTGGGCGGTGCAGAGTTGCGATCGGCCTGAGCGCGTGACGGCGGGCCAGGGCAACGCCAACGATTGGCACAAAGGTGAGCAAGCCCTTGAGTTCCGGGCGCAGCCCCGACCTCGCCCTGCGCACTGCGGACCAGCGGTTCGTGTACCAGATCTTGCGCAAAAAGGAGGCGCCACGGTCCATCGTCGGGTGCCTTACGATCGCTGCGCGGGCGTGAGACAGACGGGCTCCAATGACAGCCGCGCGGCGGGCGAAGTCGTAGTCTCCTCCCGATGGAAGAGATTCGTCGAATCCGCCCAGGTCTTCGAACAAGCGGCGGCGAACGAACAGGTTCGCTGTCACAGCGCGCGAAAGCCTCACGTTGCGTTCCTGGTCTAGGAACATGTCCATCGTCAGCAGCGACCACATGGAGGGCCGGGAAGGCGGCTGGAACACCACCTCGCCGGCGACAACATCGTCTCGAGCGAGAGCTTCCAACCCCTTTTCGAGCCACGTGGAGTCCGGCAGGCAGTCGCTGTCACAGAACGCGAGGATGTCGCCTCGGGCAGCCGCAACGGCTCGATTTCGTGCGGCGTAGGAGGTCTTCGGCGGCCCAGCTACGACACGAATCCGGCCGTTCGCGCAGTCGAACCCGTTGAGTGACCGGTCTCGGGAGCCGTCGTCCCCGATCACAACCTCGAACTGCCGCGCAGGGACGGTTTGGCGGGCAAGTCGCTCGAGAAGTTCTGCAATGCCGTCGGGATTGTCACGAACCGGCACGATCACCGAGATCAGTGCAGTGGGCTCAACTGGCCCGGGAAACTGTACGCGAGAACGCTTGCTTGGGCGCGAGGAGACTACAGACATAGGCTCGTTCTCCAGTCGATTTTAGCCTGGGTGGAAGACCGGGACGGTCGGAGACGACCTTTGAGGCTCAAGAGCCCTTTCCAATCAACGTCAGCTAGGCGTCTCCAGCCAACGCAAGGGGCGCGCCTCCGACACCCGGGGTTCCCCCAGACATCCGAGCGGCTATCGGTCGGCTCTCCCAGCGCCTGCTCAGGGGACATGTAGATCGGAGTTCCTAACGTCGTACCCTCGCGGGTCAGCTTTGAGCTTTCGGCGAGCTGCGCCAGCCCAAAGTCCATCAGCTTCACGAGCCCGCGTGAGCCATTCATCAACATCACGTTGTCGGGCTTGATGTCGCGGTGAACGATCCCTTTCTCGTGCGCGGTTTCCAGCCCGTCGGCCATCTGAATGGCGATCGAGAGAGCCTCGGACAGCTTGAGCGGGCCGTCGGCAATCTTCTGACTGAGTGTTCAGCCGTCGAGGAAGGCCATGACGATAAAGGTGCGATCGTCGGCCTCATCAATTTCGTAGACAGTGCAGACGTTCGGATGATCGAGCGCGGCGGCGGCCATGGCTTCCCGCTGGAAGCGTTTGCGGCTCTCTTCATCGCGCAGCAAGTGCGGCGCCAGGAATTTCAAAGCGACGGGGCGTTTGAGTTTGATGTCTTCGGCCTTGTAGACGACGCCCATCCCGCCTTCACCGAGTTGCTCGGTGATTTTGTAGTGCGAGATGGTGGTACCGATCACGACCGTCCGATTCTACCTCGAAAACTCAAGATGGCGATAACATGTTTCTCAGGTACATTTGTCAGGACCTCTCTGGCCAGGCGCTTGTTCTCGTCCTTCCGGGCCTCTACAAAACCACTTTGGTTGCTCTGTCTGCATCGCCAACTCCCTCCACCAACCTATCTTTGTAGATCTGCCGCTGCCCTTCTAAGTCCTTAGAACCCTGACACGGACCTAAACCGTAAGAGGCTGTTGTGGTGGGCAGAACTCTAGCAGCGGGATTTCTGGCGCTGCTGCTGTCTTCTTGCGGCATGCGGCACTATCGGCTCGAGGTCGCGAGCCGGAGTGATCTACTGACTCCCCCGAAGCGAAGCGGTGAGCCCGTCTCCTCTCGCGAAGCGTATCGGCGAACGTATGGCCGGTTCGTGAGCAACGGCTATATCGATCTGCGGGACGGCATGCATCTGAAGGTCGTGGCGCCCGCGATGCCTCCCGGTAGTGAGATCTCGACGAACGTGGTCTCCGCGGTCCAGGAAAGTGAATCGTCGATCACGTTGACGGTCGAGTCGAATGTGACGGGCTGGGAGACGGCCTACTATCTCGTCGAGCGTCGAGGCAACGACGACACAGTGGCGTTCCGGTTCCTGGAAGGCGAGTCTCAAATCACGGGACAACGCCGTACGCTCCCGGCTCCGGAACGTGCCCGCGTGGACGTGCCCACCCGATTCCCTCTGTTCCGGCTCGTGTTCCGCCAAGGCGAATCGGAGGCGGACCGGAGTGCAGGTCTGATCGCCGCCTCGACCCCGCAGGCCCTCGCCCAAGCCCTCACGCATTTGGAGCGGTCTTGTGAAGGGCCGTCCGCAGGGGACTTTGCCTGCTTGTCGATCACCGGCGGTGTCGCAATCAATGCGGTCGTCGGTGTGAGCGCAAACGGGCGGATGCGTTACTTCCCGCTCGGCACGCCTTTGTGGCGTTTGCTGAGTAACACGCAGGGGGTTCCGAGTGGGACTTTACCTCCAGACCTAAAGGTACGTCGCCGCTTTCGGGATCGGCTGGCGGCAGTCCGATATGACCCAAAAGCAATTGTCCAGTTGGTTCTGATGGACGGCGATCGCGTCGAGTGGTCCCCTGTCGCCGACACCTCTACACAGTAAGTCAGACTAGCCTTTACGCTTCCCGCTCCCTTGTACTCCCGGTCTTCTCTTTACCCAGTAGTTGGAAAGTCGCACCATCGCTGTGACATCATGAACCCTTCCGCTCAGCGCAGTCGATACCCTTCCGGCGGCGAGCAACCAGGAGAAACGAATGAAAGATTCAATGAGTCGACGACCGGCGAAAGCGGTGAGGCCGGCCGGCGCGAGCCGGCGTGAGTGGCTGGCTGCTGCTGCATCCACGCCGCTACTTGGCCTGGCTGGTTGCGCTCGCGCGCCAAGAGGCAAGACCAGCAACGAATACTTCCAGAAGCTCGGCGTCGAGCCCGTTGTCAACGCCTCGGGGTATTTGACCGCTTTGGGTGGCGCGCTCATGCCGACCGAAGTCGCTGATGCCATGCGCGCGGCGGCTGACGTGTTCGTCCCGTTCTACGATCTCTATCGCAACGCTGGCGATCACCTCGCCAAGGTGATCGGCGTCGAAGCAGCGCTCGTGAGCGCCGGGGCGGCCAGCGCGGCGACCATCGCGGCGGCGGCCTGCATGACCGGAACGGATCGGGACAAGGTTCATCAGCTTCCCGATACGACGGGGATGAAGGATGAAATCATCATCCAGAAGAACCATCGCCAGGGATACGATCACGCCCCTCGTTCATCTGGCGCGAAGCTTGTGGTCGTTGAGACGGAGGCGGAGTTCCGGGCGGCGTTCAACGAACAGACGGCCATGGTCTATCACCTCGCCGCCGAGCGTCATTTCGGCAAGCGGGAGCCGGGCCTCGTCCCGATGGAAAAGGCCATCACGATCACGCATGAACATGAGGTGCCGTTTTTCGTCGATGCGGCCGATGAAGCGCCGCCGAAGAGCAATCTGCGTTACTACACCGACGCGGGCGCGGACCTTGTCTGTTTCAGCGGTGGCAAGGGGTTACTGGGGCCGCAGTCGACGGGGCTGCTGCTGGGCCGCAAAGACCTGATCGAAGCAGGGATGGCGAACCACATGCTCGACAGCAACTCGATCGGCCGCGGGATGAAAGTCGACAAGGAAGGAATCGTCGGTCTTGTCGCGGCGGTCAAGCGTTTCGTCGAGTTGGATTGGGAAGCGCAAGAGGCCGAGTGGTGGGCGCGGCACGACCGCATCCGAGGCTACTTGGAAGACCTGCCGGGCATCAAAGCCGAGCGGCTGCCGGAAGACATCGAACCTCCGCATGTCCCGCGCATCCATGTCGAGTGGGACGAGGATGCGCTCGGTATCACTCGCCGCGAGGTGGCGAAAAAAATGCGCGGAGGCAGCCCGTCAATCGCAACCCTAAATAGCCACTACGGGTTCACGCTGGTGTCGGCGACGCTGCTGCCGGGCGAGGAAGAGATCGTCGGGCAGCGGCTGCGTGAGATCCTCAGTGAGGTGATCGAGGGTTAAAGAGAGTTCGCAGACCTACGCCAAGTCGATCCGTTTTACGCGGACCTTCTCATCATCGAAGACGCCCAAGCCGAAGTTGCTTGCGATCTCGATATGTTCGACCTGGCAGTTGAGCCATTGGCTGTCTTTGTCGGGCTTGAGCAACGCGACGGGGGCGCGGCCCATCTCGGCCCGTTTTTCATCGATTGCCTGCCATCCGACCTTGTCAAGAGAGACCGGGTCCGTGGCGAAGTACATCGTATTGTGCGCCCAGGTGTAGTCGCGGACCTTGGCGTTCGGTCCGCCATGGTAGGCGCCTTTAACGCCGTCGAGAATATGCAGAATGCACTTCTCGCGGATGACCGGCAGATCGACAACCGCCGGGATGAAGATGCCGCAGGCGTTCGCCGTCGTGGTCACATGGCTGCGCGATACGTTGTTGACCAGTCCGTGCGACATGTTCTTCAGCGCCAACGTCACGCCCGCCGACTGATGGTGCTTGAGCAGCGGCACGTTGATCATCTTATTGACGTCTTGGGTAAGGAACTTCGCGACATACGACCGCCGAGGATGTGAGTCAGATAGATCGTACTCCGATTTGTAGTCGGGATGAACCAGCGGCAGTTCCATGAAGACATCGCGGTCGTAGCCGTCCATGTCGAGCTGGATCCGGACGCCTTTTGGCGAAGCGTAGGTCCAGCGGACTCCCTCGGGCAGCCAGCTCTCAAAGCCGGAGGCATCGAAGGCGGTCTTCCAACGGTCGTAGCAGACGATGTCCTGGCGTTTGACGCCTGCTGACTCAAGACCGCGGATGATGGAGTGCAGCACGGAAGCGTCCGAGATCACGTACGGCCGCCCCGCGCCGTTGAGCTTGATGCCGACAACGTCGCCCGGTTCGAAGAATTCCCGCCAAGCCTCGACGGGAGCTTCGGCGTGGGTCAGCTCCATCATGCCGCGGTCGATCATCTGCTGAACCGGCTCGGCCTGAAACTGGTTCTCGATGATGCTTCTCGGATGATGGACCGATACGACTCGCCCGGGGTAGGGTCCCGGCATGCTCAGTTTTGACGCCGCTCCGGTGTTTGCTGCCGCGGCGTTCTGGTCCATGGTTCGCTGACAGGCTAAACCCGTGGCTGCCAGGGATGCGGCTAGGAACTCTCTTCGATCAAATGACATTGCTTACCTCGTGTACCGACCTATGTGACATGATCCCAGACAAGCGGATCTTCACGCTACCTTCGTTTTTGGTTTTGTTTTGCCATTTGGATGTTGACGAGCTTTGGGATGGCGGTTCGTTCGGGGTTTGGTCTGGCCTGTGGCAGGGAATGGCAGATTCTGTTACCCGGGGGGAGCTTCGGAAGGTCTGGGGTGATGCGGAAGGGCCGGTTGGCGGGGGCTTTGGGTAGTTGGTGGTGCGGCTATCCTGTCGCCCCTGCGGGGTTCACTCTGTTTTGGAGTCTACCCACGGTTCCGCCTTTGGCTCCACCGTGGGCTACTTTCTGGCCGCCCCTTTGGGGCTGGGGTTGGTTGGCTTCTTTGGGTTGTGTTGGGCTGGGCTACTTTCGGCCGACACGGATGTCGGCTCTGCCGGACGGGAGGCCCGCGTCACCTGCGGAGGTGTGATGGGTGTTGCGCTGGGGGTGGGAAAGGCCGCGGATGGCCGCACCTGTGGAATTGTTGATGAGATGTGGGAAGAGTGTGTTGGGTGTGGAGAAATGAGACAGAATGGGGGTGGCCCTGACGGGAGCGGTAACTCCCGCCGAGGCCTTTCGCCGCCACGGACGAAGCCCACGGTAAGCGACATCACCATTCTATCGGGCCTTCGTCCGTGTGGTTCTTTTTGCCTGTTGTTCAGTGGGAGAGAGCCACGATGGATGTTCAGAAGATTTTGCAGGCGCTCTACGAGGAGCGCGCCCGGATCGAACACACGATTTTGGCATTGGAAACGCTCGCGGACGGTTCCCGGAAGCGGCGGGGGCGTCCGACGAAGTGGGTTGTGGAGGCGCGGCGGCGCTTGGGGGATGGGGAGACGCGGGGTTCCGAGGAATGGTTCGGGCGGGTTTTGGGGGCTTCTTGTGGGCGGATTGAGTGGGGCGATGGTTTGCCAGTGGCACGGAGGTTGGTCAGCGCGGACTGACGCCAGCGGCTCTGAGTGACTTAGGCGGTTTCGTCGAAGGGCCAGAGGCGTTCGATCGTCTTGCCTAGGATCCATTGGCGGTCTTCGTCGTTGAAGAAGTCCATTTCGTCGCGGACTAGCTCTAGGGTCTTGCCGTAGTCGATCTTGCCCTTAGAGACCGGCCAGTCGGTGCCCCACATGATGCGGTTGGGGCCGAAGGCGTCGTAGACGGCTTTGACCTGGTCCCAGGTGTCGCGGTGGGGGTAGGGCTCGGCGGAGATGCTCCAGGTGTGCGAGATCTTGCAGTAGACGCGCGGGAACTTGGCGAGTGTGAGCAGCTTTTGGCGTTCATCGAGATCGGTCGGCGCGCAGTCGGCCATGTGGTCGATGACGACGTCCATGTCTGGGTGCTTCTCGATGTGTTTCTGGACGTCGGGCAGGCGGGCGGTCTTCGTCAGGATCAGCATCGGGACCTTGAGTTGCTCGGCGCGGTCCCAGATGGGGTCCATGAGATCGTTGTTCGTGATCCAGTCGCCGGCCTCGGAGGCCGAAGGGCTGAGGCGCACACCTTTGTAACCCCACTCCTCGGTCCACTTGGACAGTTCGTCGGCTGCGTCGGTTGCTTCGGGGTTCACCCGGCAGACGCCTTGAAACTTGTCGGGGTACTTCTTCATGACGTCGCCGACGTAGCGGCAGTCCCAGCGGTAGGCCATCGGGTGGACGATAACCGTGTTCGAAACGCCGTGGGCCGCCATGAGGTCGAGCAGCATTTCGGCGGTGGCGTCTTCTTTGGGCGGGTTCTTGTTCTCCTCGGGCCAGGGGTAGGCGGGATCGTTGACCCAGACGTGGACGTGGGGGTCGACGATCTTAATGGGTTTGGCCGCGGCTGGTTCGGGCTGGGGTGGTTCGGAGTCGCCGCAACCGGATGCGCCGATGGCGGCGCCGGCGGCGAGTAGGCCGGTGAATTGGCGCCGGGAGATGGAGCTGGGCGGTTGGGGTCCGAGCGGGGGGTTTGGCATGGGTGGATTGTAGAACAGATCACTACCGTAGGGCTAGACTGTCTGTCGGTTGCTTCGGATGTTCCGCGGGCTTGTGCGCGCAGGCCCGCTCCTTGACAGTCGCGGCTCTGTTACCTGGCAGGTAAGTATTCTATAATCAGTAGCTTCCGGTTGTCGGAGGGTGTTCTCTGATTGACTGAAACCAGTCCCCTTACACGTACGTCGAAAGGATTGTATGGCCGCTGCTACCGCCACATTACTGATCGACGCCGCTCTAGGGGCTCGGACGCGATCGAAAGTGGCTTATAAAGATAGCCCCGAAGCCGAAGTTGTTCGCCGCTGTCAGGCCGGCGACGAGGAGGCATTCCGTCAGATTGTCGAGAAGCACCAATCGAAGGTGTTCGGCATTATCTACAGGATCGTCCGGAATCGCAACGATGCCGAAGACATTGCCCAGCATGTGTTTTCGAAGATCTATCTTTCGATCAAGGGCTTTGATTTTCGGTCTTCGCTGATCACGTGGGTCTACAAGATCACGGTCAACGAATGCTACGACTACTTGCGCAAAGCAAAGGTGCGCAAGTTGGTCTACGAGAGTGACCTTGGCGAAGACGACCAGCGCTCGATGGAGAACTCGCAGCTCGGGATGGACAGGCGGGTGCGGATCGACGTCAAGACGGAGAAGCGGGACTACCTGATGAAGATTCTCTCCAAAGTATCGGAGGAGGAGCGGGTGCTGCTGATCCAGAAGGAAGTCGAGGGGCGGACGGTCCAAGAACTCGCCGAGACGACGGGTTTGAACGAGAACACGATCAAGGTCAAGCTGTTTCGCGCCCGGCAGAAGCTGGTGAAAGCCGCCGCGAAGTTCGGTAAGGTAAGGGCCTAGGGGGCGACGGATGGTGAACACGGGGGACGGGGACGGGGACGATGGATGATCTTATGAAGGAGAACCTCGAAGACCATCTTGAGGGGATGCTCGCCGGTGAACGGCAGCGGAAGTTTGAGGACTACTTGGCGAAGCATCCGAAGATGGCGGATGAGTTGGCTGAGATGGAAGAGTCGTCGGCTCTCTTCGCCGTGTTGCGGTTGGATGAAGAGGACGAGACGCTTGCGCACCCCGTGCCGGGCTTTTATGGCCGCGTGATGCGAGAGGTTGAAGAAGAGCGCGGCGAACCGTTCTGGATGGTATTTCTCGAGCCGTTTCTGATTCGCCGATTGGCGTTCGCGAGCCTGATGTGGCTTGCGTTGCTTGGCTCTTATATTGTTGTGGCGCAAAGCCCTGATACGACTGATCCGCAAGTGTTGACCCGGATCTTGACGCAGCCTCCGGAGTACCAAGTTAGGTTGGGTGGTGATTTGGACAAGAACCGGAATTCGATGCTGAGAGTGATGCTGGCATCCAAGTAAGCGTGACTCAGGAACTGACCCCATGACAAGTGCTCACGTTGAATTCTATAAAGGCAAGATCGTTGGAGTGTTTCTTGTCGTTTTCATCTGCGGCATGGCTGCGGGTGGCGTTGGTATGAAGGCTTATCTTGATCACGCCGAACCGCAGCCGACGGCTGTCAGCCTCGACCGGACACGTGAAGTGATGGACCGTCTGAAGGCGGAACTGCACCTGAACGATAATCAGTTCTCACAAGTGCGCAGCGTGCTGGATGAATGCATCATGTACGAGGCGGACATGCTGTCCCAGATCGAGAGCCTGCGCTCGGATGGCCGAACCCGCATTGAGAAGATTCTCGATGACGAGCAGCGGGAAACCTTCCGCACCGTTTTTCTCGAACCGTCCGACAGGCAGTAGCCGGTTTCTCCGGATTTCTGCGTTCTACCTTATTCAGTCCAGTGGCAGTAGCGTTTGCTGCGCATCGGGCGTTTCCGTGGGCACGGAGGGAGCAGGCGCCCAATCGCAGCGGTGCGAGCGGCGGAGCCGCAGCCATGACCGTCGCGCTAGCACCACGTTACCTTGAAGCTAAGTTTGGCGCGTTAGACTGGGCGCTATGAAGCCCGAACCTGCCGCTATCGATCTGTCACGCATTGCCGAAACGGCGAAACAGGTGATGTCGGATGCGAAGTTCCCGATGCTTGCTACGATGGACGGCAATCAGCCGCGTGTGCGTCCGGTGTCGCCGGTGCGCACAACGGGTTTTACGGTGTACGTCGCGTCGTTGCGGCACTACCACAAGACCGAGGAATTGGAGGCGAATTCCAGAGTGGAGCTTTGCTACATGGATGAGGGTCACGATCAGGTTCGCATCACCGGATTGGCGGAGACCGTCACTGATTCGTCGGTGAAACAGTCGATCTGGGATGAGAATCCGTTGATGCGGCAGTTCCTCGGGACGATCGACAACCCGGAGTTGATCATCTATTGCATCGAACCCGGTCGTGTTCGTTATATGAAGGAATGGGCTCTCGAATACCACGAGGTTTCGTTTAGCGAAGAATAGGCTTTGGGAGCTGGGGAGAGGCCCTTTCCTGACACCCTACAAGGCCCATATTTTCGGGCCGCCACGCGCCGCGAATCAGCCCACAAGTCTCATGCCGAACCCCTCACAAGCAACCCTAGGTGAGGGCAATACGCCCCTTATTTCAAGCGTCTCGATGGGGCCGAAGCTCGGGCTGAAGAACCTTTACTTCAAGCTTGAGAATTGCAACCCGACAGGCTCGTACAAAGACCGCTTCATCGCGGCGGAGGTCACTCGGCTCGTCGAGCGCGGAGTCAAGGCCTGTGTCGCCACCTCCTCGGGCAATACCGGCGCGTCGCTTGCCTCCTACTGTGCCCGCTATGGGATCGTGTGCTCGATCGTCGTCAGCCCGGAAACACCTGCCGGCAAACTCGAACAAATGCGCGTTCACGGCGCCCGCCTGCTCCAGGTGAAGGGATTCATCTCCTCGTCGGAAGTCACCGAGACGGTGATGCAAACGCTCGAACGCCTCTCGGGAGAACGAAACATGCCCTTGGTCGTGTCGGCATTTCGCTACTGCCCGGAAGGGATGGCGGGTGTGCAGTCGATCGCGCCCGAGCTGAGCGAGCAATGTGACGGCGAACTGGATCACGTTTTCGTTCCCGTTGGCGGTGGAGGTTTGTTCACGGCAGTTTGCCGCGGGTTCGACGAAGTTCCCGGTGCGGCACCTAAAGTGCATGTTGTTCAGCCGCAAGGCTGCCCTACTGTTGTCGAGGCTTTCGAACGAGGTGTGGACACGGTTCAACCTGTCGAGAGCACGACGAAGATCAGCGGGCTTTCTGTTCCTTTTGACGCTGACGCGACGACGGCGCTAAAGGCTCTCCGCGCGAATGGCGGACAGGCCTTCGGCGTCGAGGACGCCGAAGTCTACGAGGCGCAGCGGATGATGCTCTCTGAAGAAGGCATCTACTGCGAGCCCGCCGCTGCCACGGCCCTTGCGGGTCTACGCCGCGCCGTCGGGAAAGAAATCGTGGGGCGCGACGACCGCATTGTCTGTCTCGTTACTGGCCATGGTTTCAAAGACCCCGAATCGATCGCCCGGGCTGCCGCCGAATACCCGCCGGTTCTGCTGGAGGCGGGTGAGTTGGAGTCGTGCCTGACCGCGTGAGGTCAGGTTCTCAGCGGATACAATCTTGACAAGTGGCCCGACGCTCCCTCCAACTCCTGGCTCCTGAAGCCCTCTTCGAGTACGCCGTCGAGGCGCTCTCGCGCCGTTCGCTGACCGCCGCCGAATTGCGTAGCCGGCTCGAACGCCGCGCCGCCCGTGCTGCTGACGTTGATGAAGTCCTCGAGCGCCTGAGCGCAGTGGGCTATCTCGATGACTCCCGCGTCGCCGAATCGTACTCGCGCTTCCGTAAAGAGTTTGAAGCGCTCGGGCCGAAGCGGGTCGTCCGCGAACTCCGGCGGCGTGGTGTTGAGGCGTCCGTCGCCGAAACCGCTGTTGGTGAAGCCTATGAAGGCAGCGACGAAGCGGAACTGATCCACGCCCACCTTCAGAAGAAGCTTGTCAGGGACTATCGCGAGCGTAAGATCGAAGACCCAAGAGTCATTGCGCGGCTCTATCGCGGCCTGGCGAGAGCCGGATTCCCCGGTGATAAAATCGTGGATACGTTACGCGAAATCTCCGCTGACAGCGAGTGGCTGGATGCTTTCGCCGACGACCCCGGCGACGAGGGTTTGGACCTCTAACGCAGTCCGCGCACCCACGAATCAGTCGGACTCAGGCAAGCGCACTCGCTAGATATTCCGCACCGTTCCCAATGATCAGAGTTTCCTCAAGGATCAAAGTTTGACAGGCGACGACGTCAGAGAAAAGTTCCTTCGCTATTTCGAAGGTCACGGTCACCGCATTCTGCCGAGTTCGTCACTCGTCCCGGCGAACGACCCGACGCTGCTCTTCACCAACGCCGGGATGAATCAGTTCAAAGACGTCTTTCTTGGTGCCGAGAAGCGTGACTACAATCGCGCGACGACCTCGCAAAAGTGCGTCCGCGCGGGCGGCAAGCACAACGATCTCGAAAACGTCGGCTACACCCGCCGCCACCACACGTTCTTCGAGATGATGGGCAACTTCTCGTTTGGCGACTACTTTAAGCAGGACGCGATCGCCCACGCCTGGGAACTCGTCACCAAGGTCTACGGGCTGCCGAAGGAACGTCTCTACGTCACTGTCTTCGACGACGACGACGAGGCCGAAGAGCTGTGGAAGAAGACGACCGACATCGCGGCTGACCGGATCTTCCGCTGCGGGGCGAAAGACAATTTCTGGCAGATGGGCGACACCGGCCCCTGCGGCCCGTGTTCGGAGATCTTCTACGACTTCGGCCCCGAAGCGCTTGAACCCGATGAAGCTGACGAGCCTTTCCCCTCGGACACGAACCGCTTCGTAGAGATCTGGAACCTTGTCTTCATGCAGTTTGACCGCGACGCTGAGGGTAAACTCACGCCGTTGCCAAAGCCGTCGATCGACACCGGCATGGGGCTTGAGCGCACGGCCGCGGTGCTGCAAGGCAAGCTCAGTAACTTCGAGACGGACCTGATCCGGCCCATCATCGACCGCGCCGCCGAACTACTTGGTGCCGGTATCGTCTTTGGCGCCGACGGCAAGGTCGACACGACGCTCCGTATCATCGCCGACCACAGCCGGGCCGCCGCCTTCCTCATTCACGACGATGTTGTGCCTGCCAACGAAGGGCGCGGCTACGTGCTGCGGAAGATCATCCGCCGTGCGCTACGGCATGTCCGGCTCGCCGGCCGCGACAAGCCGTTCCTCTACGAACTCACCGGTTTTGTCGCCGAGCACATGAAGGCGGGCTATCCCGAGATGATGGACTCGGTGCCGCGCATCGCGCGTGTCGTCAAGGAAGAGGAGACACGCTACCAGCACAGCTTCGCGCTCGCCGAGAAGATGTTCGAAACGGAGACCGAGAAGCTCGGCAGCGGTGTGTTACCGGGATCGGCCGCGTTCAAGCTCTACGACACGTTCGGCCTCTCGCTCGACGAGCAAGAGGAGATGGCGCGTGAGCGGAATCTCACCATCGACCACGCCGGTTTCGAAAAGGAAATGGGCGAGCAGCGCAGCCGCGCCCGAGCGAGTTGGAAGGGTGGGGATCAGGCCACCGTCGCGCCGATCTATCAAGAACTGCGCGAGAAGCACCCCACTCAGTTCGAGGGCTACGGCAATCTCGAAACGCCCGACTCGATCATCGTCGCTCTGCTTGTTGATGACCAACTCGCGGACGAAGTCGCCGCGGGCATGAAAGCCGCGTTGATCCTCAACCGTACACCTTTCTACGCCGAAGCCGGTGGACAGGTTGGCGACCAGGGCGTCTTACTTGCCAGCGGTGAAGCCGTGGCGCGGGTTACCGACGTGCAAGCGCCGATTCGCGGATTGTCGGTGCACTCGATCACAACGAGCACGCCATTGAAAGTCGGAGAGAAAGTCGCATGCCGCGTCAGCGATGAGCTACGCGCCGCCACGATGCGCAACCACACAGCGACGCACCTGATGCATGCCGCGCTCCGCAAGACGCTGGGCAAGCACGTCAAACAGGCGGGCAGCGTCGTTGCGCCCGACCGGCTCCGTTTCGACGTCACGCATTACACGGCCGTCGATGAAGCGGAGCGTGAAGAAGTCGAACGCCTCGTCAATGAAGAGATCCTCAAGAACACGCCGGTCATGACCGAGGTCCTTGATCTCGACCATGCTCTGAAGACGGGGGCCATGGCTCTGTTCGGAGAAAAGTACACCGAGAAGGTACGAGTGGTGAGTATCGACGGCTTCAGCCAGGAACTCTGCGGCGGCACGCACGTGAACCGCACTGGAGATATCGGTGTCTTCAAGATCACATCGGAAAGCAGCATCTCGGCCGGTGTCCGACGCATTGAGGCGGTTACCGGCTTGGGAGCCTTCGACGAGTACAAGCATGCACGCGACACGATCGGGCGGTTATCGGCGGTGCTGCGTGTCTCGGAACCGGCACTCGTCGAATCTGTCGAGAAGCTTGCCGCCGAGCGCAAGACTCTCGAACGTGAAGTCGAGCAGCTCAAAGCTAAACTGGCCCAATCAAGCACCGGAGATCTCACCGAGAACGCACGTGATGTCAACGGCATCAAGGTTATATCGGCGAAAGTCGACGGTCTCGACCGCAACCAAATGCGTTCGCTCGCTGACTCGTTGCGGAACAAGATCGGATCCGGCGTCATTGTTCTTGCCAGTACGGACAGCGGCGCTATCGCTCTCATCTCGGCGGTGACCAAGGACCTAGCCGGAAAGAAGGTTCACGCCGGCAAACTTGTCGGCGCGGTTGCGCAAGAAGTCGGCGGACGCGGTGGTGGACGGCCCGATCTCGCCGAAGCGGGCGGTAAGAATACCGGCAAGTTGCCCGAAGCTCTGGAAAAGGTCTACGACCTGGTTAGCAAAATGATCGACGAGTAGTGGACTATCCTAAAGCGACTGCTATCAAAACGTAGGGGCACGGCATGCCGTGCCCGCGGATCTCCGCAGGCTCCATCCACCGCGTGCCTTCCTCACCAACTTACGACGAAGCCGGCAACCGTGAGCGCGTAGCTCAATTGTCCGCGCGGGGCGTTGACGTCTGGGGACCTGAGCGCGTCTCCATTACCGCCGACGTCCCTCTCGGAAACATCGAAGCGGGCGCGTCGCTCATCAACGTCAACCTCAGCGGGCCCGACACTCGCATCGGGCAAGGCTCGCGCATCGGCCTCTCCGGCCTTGCCCGGGTCGAAAACTGCCAGATCGGTCGAGACGTCGAACTGGGCGCGGGCTCTTATCAAAACGCCATCCTTCTTGATTCGGTGCGCGTGCGCGGTTTCGCCGAGGTTCGTGAAGGCACTTTGCTCGAAGAGCATGTTGATGTGGCGCACTCCGTTGCCTTCAAGAATACCGTTCTTACCGCGACCGTCGTGACGGGTTCGCTGATCAATTTTTGCGACATCTTCATGAGCGGCGGCACATCGCGCGATGACCACAGCGAGGTCGGATCGGGCGCGATTCACTTCAACTTCGATCCGCGTGGCGATAAGTGGGGCAGTATGCTCGGCGACGCGACCGGAGTGTTGCTGCGGTCCGCCCCCATATTCATCGGCGGAAACAGCGGTCTTGTCTCGCCCGTCTCCGTCGATTTCGGCGCTGTCGTCGCCGCCGGCTCGATCGTTCGCCGCAACGTCGGCTCCAACGCCGTTCATGCCGAGGCGAGGCGATCACAGGCATCGCAGCCGTTTGACCGAGAGCGTTACGCCTTAGTGGGTCGCAAGTTCATGGAGACCGCTCGGCTCGTCGGTAATCTACACGCGCTCGATGCCTGGTATGAGCACGTCCGACTACCCTTCGCGGAGGACGGGCAGAAGCCGCTGTACGAAGTTGCCCGCCGACAGATCACACACCACATCGCCGAGCGCGCAAGCCGTCTCCAAAAGATCGTCGACAAACTCGATCGCTCACTCGCGAAGTGGGAACAAGCCCCCAGGGAGACAGGCGCCCGGTTCATCGCGGAACATCGGCTACTGATCGAGAACCAGCAAGCCATCACCCAGGCGCTGATTGAATCCAACGCACCGCCTCCCCCTGACCAAGCGGTCGAGGCCTATCAGAAACAAGATGCGACGGATGGCCATGTGCCTCGTATTCGCCGTGTCGATGACGCCGCTGCCAGGTTGTTCGCCGAGTGGCTGCAAACGATTGCGGCCCAATCCGCTGACAGGATCCACAAACTGGTCGGTGCGCCTGCTGCCTAGGCGCTTACGCGACCTACTCTTCCGCCGTTTCCCCGATCCGTCTCGACCTCTTCGAACCAGGTCTCCAGCTTTCGAAGCATCCGGTGAACCCGGTCCGGCTGCGCGTCGGCGAGATTGTGTTCCTCTCCGGGGTCGTCCGCTAAGTTGTACAACTCAGGAGGTTCGGGGTCCGGTGACTGCAGGACGGGGTAGGGAAGTGTTTTCGTCACAGCGGCGGGGTCTTGCTTGTGCTTGAGATCGGCTGCCACGAACGCATCGACAAGCGCTTGATCTCCGGGATTCTGTAGCATCTCTTTGTTGAAGAACCGCGTTCCTTCAATCAGCGGACGCACCAACTTCCAGTCGCCGTCGCGCATCGCGGCGTTCGTTGCCAGGCGCGGCAGATAGTGGTTCCACTGCCAGAATCGCCGCGGCTCTACTTGCTGACGCTCTCCCCGTAGCGTCGGCGAGAGATCCTGCCCGTCCATCTTAGGTCCGGCCGGACGCTCAATGCCCGCCATCGAAAGAAGTGTCGGCATCCAATCGGTGAAATGTGCCAGATCGTCAACCATGCCTCCACCTTCGATCGTCCTGGGCCGGCGCACGATCATCGGCACGCGGATGCCGCCTTCGTACACCCATCCCTTGCTGCCCCGCATCCCGGCGTTGAAACGCTGGTTGAACGTCGACTCGCCGGGCTCCAACATGTACGGCGGATTGAAGAACGCCGGCCCGTTGTCGCTCGTGAATAGGAAGATTGTGTTCTCGGCCAGCCCTTGGCTGTCGAGTTCGTCGAGGACACGCCCGACGCCATCGTCCATCGATTCGATCATGGCATACGTCGTGGCGACGATACGGTTGAATCCTATTGCGCGGTATCGAGCGATGGCCTCTTGGGGTGCCTGAAACGGTGAGTGCGGCGCGCTATACGCCAGATTGAGAAAGAACGGTTGGGTGCGGTTGCGGCGGATAAACGCGACGGCCTCGCGCGTGAGTACATCCGTCATATACCCGCCGTCGGACGGTTCCAGACTGTCATTCCGACGCAGATGGTAGTTGTAGTAATCCGCCCAGCCGCCGCAGAAGCCTGTGAACTCTTGAAAGCCGCGGGCATTCGGCTCGAAGCGCCGATCGAATGTGCCGTTGTGCCACTTGCCTACGAGCGACGTAGCGTATCCGGCGTGTTGGAAGCTGTCCGCGAGGGTGACTTCACGGAGCGCGATGCGGTCAAGGCCGTGAATTTCGTGCTGGGTGATCGCGCCTGTGCGATGCGGATAGCGGCCGGTCAGCAGGGCGGCCCGGGCGGGCGCGCAAATCGGCGACGCTGAGTAGTGCTGCCGGAAACAAATTCCTTCGCCGATCAGCCGGTCGAGATGCGGCGTTCGGACCGCTTTGTTTCCAAAAGCGCCGAAGTCGCCATAGCCCATGTCGTCCGCGACAACCAGAACGACATTGGGACGGGGCAGGGAAGACATGCAGTCAATTCTACGGCTCCGGCCCTAGAGCAGGGATTGCCGTCAACCGCTGTTAGGCGATCAGCGACAGGAATTGACCGATCTGACTTGACGCGGACGGCTAACTGAACGCACTCGCCAGCGACAGGTCCGACGCCTGAAACAGCGCCTTCCCACCCCGGCGGATCTATCATCATCTGTCTCAGCAGTTGCTATTCTGGAAAGGTGGTAAAGAATTTGCGCACTAGCATGTAAAAGATGCCGAGGGTAGATATCGCGGCGATAGCCGGAAAGGGCCACGAATCGCCGTTTTCGTGGGGTATCCGCACAAACTTGCGTTTGGAACACGGCGTGCTTGATCCTCCCCGAGCATAGCTAAATGCCCCCTCGTAGCTTTCGCGGACGAAAATACAGTCGAGGGCCAAGCGCCGTTGAAATCTGGTTGGCTTACCCTGGTAGGAAACGGTGATGAATCTCGGCGTACCTCTGTCGCGAAGGCTCGTCCTCTTGGCTGTTCTAGCCGTCGCCGGGACCCTCTCGGTGGCGGCTTTTGTTTTCTGGAATGCGTCACGTGTTTTGGACGAATCGGATGTCAGGCTGAGGGCTGACTCCGAAATTCCTTTCTCCGTCCGACAGCTCGATGCGGGCAGTGCGACTCAGCCGGCGAATGCTGAGGGTAGCGTGTCCGCCGCTGCTTTCGAGTGGATCGCGTCCCCCGCTATTTATCGCGATGCCGCGATCCTTGAGGGGCATATCTACCTCACCGGCCCGACGGGTATTTGGGAATATGCCGACGGTTTGCTCCAAGCCGAGCATCTTGTCGGAGCCGACCTTCCCGCCGCGGAGCCTGTTCAGATCGCAACCGGCTTGGCGCGGGGTGTTTCTGGACCGGTCATGTACGTTGCGACCGCGGGCGAGGGTTTGTTGATCTACGATCCGCGCCGCGCAACGTTCACGCAAGTCCGCGCCGACCAACCGCGCTATCGCGACTTGACCGCTGTCCTTCCTCTCAAGACAGGACAAGTTCTCCTCGGAACTGAGCGTGCTGGTGTGCTCGTCTACGACGGTGAGCGACTGGCGCCGTTTCACCCCAAGTTGACCGATCTTCAGGTGACGGCTGTCGCGGGCTCCGAATCAGAAGTGTGGGTCGGCACGCTGGACCGCGGCGTGATTCGTTTTCGGGCCGGTGAGACCGAGACATTCTCTGAGCCCGACGGCCTCCCTGACCCGCGTGTCCTTTCGATTGCCACCGACGGGCAGCGCACTTTCATAGGAACTGCTATCGGCGTTGCCGAGTTCGAAGCGGGCCGCTTCCGGCGCACCCTCGCGGATGGCTTCTTCGCAAGCACTCTACACGTTCGCGACGAAAAGTTGCTGATCGGCACATTGGATGAGGGGATGGTCGAAGTTCCGCTCGCCGTGCGGCCCCCGCGCGGTGCTCGCCTGTTCCAGCACGGCATCGAAGGCCTCGAGTCACCGATCACGCAGTTCGTTGAGGTAGGGGATGAAGTTCTGGCGGTCGCCACGGACGGGCTCTACCGGCTCGACTCCGCGCTGGGCGATGAGCCGATTCTTGACAGCCGGCAAAGCCTGCTTGCCGATCGCAACATCTCCGCGATTCGCTTCGACTCCGCCGGCCGGATGTGGGTCGGCTACTTCGACCGTGGCCTCGACATTGTAGATCTCGACGGCGGGCAATCCCGGCACATCGAGAACGAACATGTTTTTTGCGTGAACCGCATCGTCCATGATGAATCCCGCGGCCGCACCGCTCTGGCGACCGCCAACGGTCTCGTCTTTTTCGATAGCGCCGGGCGGCAACAGGAAGTCCTCCGGCGCGACCAAGGGCTCATCTCGAACCATGTCACCGACATCGTCGTACGCGGCGACGGCATGACCATCGCGACGCCCGCCGGTATTACGTTTCTCGACAGCCTTGGCGCGCGCAGCCTCTATGCATTCCACGGTCTCGTCAATAATCACGTCTACGCCCTCGGTGCAAGTGGTGACCGCCTACTCGCCGGAACTCTGGGTGGGATGTCGGTGCTCGACGCGGGCGTGATTCAGGCCAGCTACAGCACCGCCAACTCAGAGTTGGAGCACAACTGGATCACGGCCATCGTGCCCGTCGGCAACGAATGGTTCGTCGGTACGTATGGCGCGGGCATTCTCAAGTTTCGTGACACCGGCGAGTGGGAAGGCTTCCCCGTAGCGACGGGTGCGTATGAGGTGAATCCAAATGCGATGCTCGCGACGACCGAGCGTGTTTACGCCGGATCGCTCGGCCGCGGCCTCTACGTTTACGACAAAGCCGAGCAGCGTTGGAGCGTCATCGTCGACGGCTTACCTTCGGCCAACGTCACCGCACTCGCCGCCCGCGACGGCTACTTGTACGTCGGAACCGACAACGGCATCGTCCGCGCCTCGGAGGAGAGCCTGCTCGGGCCTTGAACCCCATGAAGCGCCTCCTCGCCATCCTCGTTCTCGCTACGGGCATCGTCTGGGCCGACGCGGGCATCCTGATCCCGACGGATCAGAACGAACCCGATCCCAAGAAGCTCTCGCTCGAAGAAATGGACATCAACGTCCGCATTGACAACGGGGTTGCTCGTGTCTCGATTCAGCAGATATTTGCAAGCCATTCTGCATCCGTGCTCGAAGGTCAGTGGTTGTTCGCGCTGCCCGAGCGTGCCACCATCTCTGACTTTGCCGTGTGGGACGGCGTGACGCGCATCCCCGGCGTCATCCTCGAACGTAAGCGCGCCGAGGAACTCTACGAAAGCATCAAGGCTCAGACGATCGACCCCGGCCTGCTGCAACAGGGTGAGTACGGCGCGGACGAAGCGCGCCGCAGCGCGGTGTTCAGCGCGAAGGTCGCGCCTATTCCGGCCTGGGGATTCAAGCGTGTCGAAGTCGAATACCACGAGCGCATCCCGGTTGAGAATCTCAAGTCTTACTTTGCGGTCCCGTTGCGCCCCGACGCCCACCGCGCTCAGCAGGCCGGGCGTCTCAGTATTACCTTGGAACTTGATTCCGGGCACGCGATTCGCGATCTGCGCGTGGCGGGCAATACCTACCCGGCTGAGATCACAACACAGACCGGCACGCGCGCCGCACTCCGTTTCGAAGGGACCGATGTCGTCTTCAACGAAGACTTTGCCATCGAGTGGTCCCTCGGGGATGCCGGAAGCGATGCGCTCGAAGTGCTCACCTACCGCGACCCCGCGCAGCGAACGCCCAGCCTCGACAGCGTTTCCCCCGAACCCGCCGTGGAGCAGCCGGGCTTCTTCCAAGCTTCAGCCCTACTCGGGTCAGCCGCCTCCGCCCCCGGCGACACGACGCGGCCGCGCCAGCTCATCGTGCTCTTCGACAACTCGCTGTCGATGCAGTGGGAAAAGCTGGACCGCGCCTTCCGGGCGCTCGAAACAGTACTGCAAGGTTTGCGCGCGAACGACCGCTTCAACGTAGTCCTGTTTAACAACGAGATTTCGATTTGGCGGCCACAGCCAGAGGTAGCGGGTGCGGCGAATGTCGCGAGCGCTCTGGAGTTCATTCGCGGCAGCTACATTCGCGGCGGGACTGATTTCCAAGCGGCCCTTCAAATTGGCCTTGACCAAGTGAGCGGTAATGGCGCAGGCGAGCGCTATCTCTTGGTCATCACCGACGGTGGCGCGACCCGAGGCACGATCAGCAACGGACGCATCGCCGAGTGGTACGAGCAGCAAGCCGCCGCTCTCAGCGCCGCCGCGCGTCCACGCATGTTCGTCTTTGCCGTGGGTGATGACGCCAACCTCGGGCTACTGCGGTTGCTTACCCGCGAGGAGGGCGTACTCGAATGGGTCCGCTCAACCGAACCTGTCGACTTCAAGCTCGCCGCCTTTCGATCGAAGATTGGGCGGAACCCGGTGGGGAATCTCACGCTGGGCGTCGAACCGGCATCGTCGTTCGACATGATCTATCCACTCGACACATCGGTTTTCGACGGCTCGATCGCATCGTGGGTCGGGCAGTATTCCGCCATCGGCTCGCAGGCGACTCTCACTGTCTCCGGGACGCGTGGCGGCGCTCCTTTCGAGATGGACGCGGCTGTTCAGCTTCCCGAGACCGAAACCGCCCACACGCATCTGCCCCGCACTTGGGGGCGCGCTCGCGTCGATGCTCTGCTCGCGAAGATCGAGCGCGACGGCGAAGACCGCGACACGATCGACGAAATTATCCGGCTTGCGAAGAAGTACAAGTTCGTCACGCCGTACACGTCATTCCTGGCCGCGCCGCGCTCGCTGCTCAGGCCGCGCGTCATCCGGCCCGGCGACCCGATCTTGCGCGTCCGCACCGATGAATCCATCGAGTCGGTCACCGCATTGTTTCCGTTCGGCCTCGTCAAGAAGCTCAAATACCTAGGCGGTGAGGACATTTGGCAAACGCGCTTCCTCGCTCCCACTGATATGCCGGATGGCCAACACACGGTCCGCCTCGTTTTGCGTGACCGCGAAGGTCACGTCTACCGCGAGTCAAAAAGTTTTCTTATCGCTAGCAAGCCGCCGGTTGTCCAAGCCAAGTTCGACAAGACGCGGTTCCGGCGCGGAGAGACGGTTGAACTGCGCGTCAGCGCGTCCGAATCGACGCGCACTCTCACCGCGAGGATGTACGGCGTCGCGCCTGTCGACCTGCGCTGGAATCCCAGCGAAGGGTATAACACTGGCCGCTTTGTGATTCCCGTGAGCCTGCCCGCCGGTAGCTATTCGCTCAAGCTGGTCGCCGAAGACTTCGCCCACAACATCGGCTACGAGGAGGTGCGTATTGACGTGGCTCCTTGATCGGCTGAAGGGTCGGTCACGAACCTACACTCTCATCGCCGCGTTTGCACTGGTCGCGCTGGGCGCACGGGCGGAACTGGCCGAGTGGGTGCGATACGTCGAGTCGGGCAGCGCGCTCCGCGACGCTTTTTTCCGAACGGTCTCGCTGCCATCGGGAGCCATTCGCATCGAGCGTACTGCGGCGGAAACGCGGACCGCTTTGTCGTTGCTGCTGCAGCGCAGTCCCGATGAAGCCGACCTCTATGCTCTGCGCGCTCACGAGGCCGAGCGCCAGTTGGACTTCATCGCTGCCGAAGCGGACTGGAAGCAGCACGCCGAATTGGCGGCCGATTCGGCTGAAGGACAACTCGCGCTCGCCGATTTCTACCATCGCCGACTACGCCCACGAGAAGAAGTCGCCGCCTTGCTCGCCGTTGGCGCCATCCCGGCCTCCACGAGTGAGCGATTCACGCCGGTCGTCGAGCAGAGGTCATGGAAGGCTTTTGAACGCATCATCGAAACGGCCGAGGCGCAGGCCTTTCCGCCGGCGGACTTCGCTCGCTACCTCGACGCGTGGCGCGAGCGATACCCAACCGAGAGAAGCGTTCACCAGAAACTCTTCGACTTCCACATGCGGAGCGACGAGTTCGGCGCCGCGCGCACAGTCTTAGCACGCTATCGAAGCGACTTCCCTGACGCTGCCATCTTTCCTACCCAAGCGGAGGCTTCACTCATCAAAGCCGAGCAATCGGATGATGCTGTTCTTGCCTACTACGAACGTGAGTTTCAGCCACTCTGGTCGGCGAGTCTGGTTCAAGCCTACTTCGGCGTGCTCCAACGGGCGGATCGTCTTCGCGCAACCCTTGATGAAGTCCGCGCACGCCTTCGGGTGAATCCCGACGATATCAAGGCCGCAGTTTGGCTCTACCACTACTACCAGCGGCAAGGCAACGGCGGCGAAGCGCAAGCGGCTCTCCATGAGTACCGCCAATCGAAGGAAGCCCGCCAAGCCGATTGGACCGCCGAAGAACTCTTCGCCCTTTTACGACTCTTCGAAGCCGTCCGCAACTACAACGAATCGGCCCGTTTCGCCTACGCGCTCTACAGTCTTCCCGGGGCATCCGGCGCGGATCGCGAAGGTGCCCTTTCCGCGCTGATTCTGCTCCTCCTGGCGGCACCCGACCAGCCCATCGCGTTCGGAGCCGGCGACCTCTCGCTCTACCGAGACATCGCTACGATGGACGATCAGCCCGGCTTTCTGAACGGTATTCTCTCGCTGCTGTTCAACGAGCAGGGCATCGACTATCGATTTGCCTCCCAGGAGCGGGCCTCGGTTGCCTATTTCCATCGGGCTCGGGCGGCGGAGGTTCTGAAACTCTTCGACGGCGAGTTCCCGAGTTCCGATCAACGGGCTGCCCGGCACGCTGGCGTCATTGCCGCCTACGCCATCTACGGCGACAACGATGGCGTCATCGAAAAAGGCCGAGGGTTCCTCACAGCCTTCCCCGACGCAGGTGAACGCTCGCAGGTCTCCCTGCTGATGGCCGAAGCCTATGCGCGTGAGGGCCAAACCACGGAAGAGTTTGCTGTCTACGACGCCCTGCTCGCCGAACTTGCCACCAAAGCCGACGGCGTCCCGCTCGGCGCGCAGGCGACCCCCCAGTCCCGCGGGTTCAACCGTTTCGGTCGACAGGCGGTGCCGCTCGGGGCCCGTTCGCCCGAATACGCCCGGGTTCTCGATCGCTATATCGCTCGCCTCGTCGCACTGAAGCAACTGCTTCCGGCTGTTCAGCTCTACGCCCAAGAGATCGCACGCAATCCCGACGACCCTGGCCTCTACGAACGCTTTGCCGGGTTCCTCGATCAGAACGGCCTTGGCGACCGCGTTGAATCCGTCTATCGCGATGCCATTGATCGCTTCGACGACCGATCATGGCATCACAAGTTGGCCCGCTGGTACTTGCGAGAGAAGCGTTCCACCGAGTTCGATCAACTAACACGCGGCGTCATCGAAGCATTCTCGGGAACGGAGCTCGAGTCCTATTTCCAAGATGTCATCGCGCAGTCTTCGCTCGACGCAGTGCTCTATCGCCAGCTCAACCTCTATGCGCATCAACGTTTCCCACACAATCTGACTTTCGTGCGCAACTTGATGACCGCCTATCGGCGGCGCCAGACGCGCGACGCTGCGGCCTGGGAACGGCTGTTGCGCGAATACTGGTTCTACGGCGACGATCTCCGCTCGCGTTTCTTCGAGCACCTCAGCCGCAACGGCCGGCTGCAATCGGAACTCGACGCCTTGGCCGCCTCAATCGATGCCGCCGGTGAAGAACGCTGGCAACGTCTCGCGAGAGAGAACCTGGCCGCCGCGCAGATCATCGCCGAGGCCGAACTGTGGCGCTGCCATTTCGAGGACGCTGCTCCGGTGCTTCTAGCGCTCAGTACATCGCTTCCAAGGGACGCGGGGCACTCCGACCGCATCGCCTCGGTTCACCGTTCGTTGGCGTACAAGAATCCGTTCTACACCGACGCGGCCACGGCTATTCTCGAAGCCAGCCATCGTTACGATCCCCGCGATCGCGAGTTGCTCGCGCGCATCGGTGATACGTTCTCTGACCGGGAACTTTTCGAAAGCGCCGCTCCATTCTGGGAGCGCATGCCCGCTGTCGAGCCCGGAAAGCCCGAAGGCTACCTCGAAGCCGCCACGGTGTTTTGGGATTACTATCGCTTCGACGACGCCCTTCGGCTCATGGAGCAGGGCCGCGAAAAGCTAGGTAAACCCGAACTTTATTCCTACGAAGCCGGGGCGGTTCACGAGAACCGCCGGGACTATGAAGCGGCACTGCGAGAGTACCTCAAGGGTGCTCTCGCCGCCGACGGCTATTCGCCCGCCCGAAGCCGCTTCCTACGCTTGGCCCGCCGCGCAGCCCACCGCGACCTCACCGACCAAATGACAACCGGACTCGTTTCCGGTTCGAACCCCGATCCCTCAGCCGTTGCACTGCGGGTCGACCTCTTGCAGAGCCAGAGCAGACCCGACGACCTGCGAACACTCCTGACCCGCCTCGCGGGATCGACGGATTCATTCGAACTACTAGATCGCGTCCGGCAACTTGCCAACACCTATCGGATGCCGGAGGTGGTGACGTTGCTGCTGCGCCGCCGCATCGAGCTCACAAATGATCCGGTTGACCGCATGCGCCTGAAGCTTGCGCTGATGCACAACCTCGAAAACCGTGACGAAGAAACGGAAGCCCGACGTGTCATCGACGAGCTTTATGGTGACAAGCCGCGCGTCCTCGGCGTCGTTCGGGGTGCGGTCGATTTTCATTGGCGGCGAAAAGACTACAACCGCGTGTTCGAGATTCTCGACGATGCGGCCGCAGCCTCCTATCCCGGTTTGCGCGAGGGTTTCACCTTCGAGGCAGCCCGTAAAGCCACCGGGGCCAAGCGCTTCGCCGACGCCCGCCGACGCCTTCGCGTGTTACTCACTGATAAGCCCTTCAACGGACGCTACATCGGTGCCATGGCCGAAACCTTCAGCGGTGAAAACGACAATGCCGGGCTCCGCGACTTCTACCAGCGGAAGGTCGATGAACTTGACCAAGCCGGCATGCCGCGCGCTCAGAAGAACCGCCAACTCGCGACACTGCGCCGCGGCCTCATCCCCGCACTCACGGAACTCAGCCAACACGCCGAAGCGCTCGACCAATACATCGAGATCATCAATCGCTTCCCCGAGGACGAAGTGCTCGTGCGCGAAGCCGCGCTGTATGCCGACGAGCACGGCCGCCGCCGGCAACTCGAAAACTTCTACGTCACGACAACGACCGAATCACCGCGCGACGTTCGGTACCACGTCGTACTCGCCCGCGTCCGCACGCACTTCGAAGACCTGCCCGCTGCCATCGAGGCCTACCAAGGGGCTCTTGATGTCCGCCCGGATCGCACGGACGTTTGGCAATCGAAGTCCTCACTTGAAGAGCGCCTGTTGCGTTTCGAGGCGGCGCTTGCAAGTTATCGGGAGCTCTACGATCTCGATTACGAGAATCCGCGCTGGATGGAGAAAGTCGCTGAGATCCATGCCCGCCGCGGTGAACGGGCGGAGGCTGTCGCCGCCGTCAAGAAAGCCTTTATGGAAGGACGCCCTGAGCGCTCGGAGAATTATTTCGACGCGGCGGCACGGCTTGAGGAATGGAACTATCTTGACGCGGCGGCCGAGTTGGCCGAACAGGGCATCGAAATGGAGGGTGGCAGCCTCTATCAGTTCGCGAGAGTCGCCGCCGGGGCCCGCCGCTACCTCGGTCTGATGACCCGCCTGCGCCGCTACGAGGAGGGATTCGCCAAGCTTGAGGACGCTCTGCCCACACAACCGAACGGTTTGCCGCGCAGAAACTATTGGTTGGCTTTGCAAGGGGCGGCCCCTGTCGTCAAGAGCTTCTTTACACCGGAGGAGAAAGCCACGTTCGCCGCGTTCCTCGAAAAGCAGCGCCAAGGCATGCGCCGCGCGAATGTCGAGTCCGCCTTGTTGCCGCTGGTCCAGCAAGCCGGTCTCGCCGAAACGCACGCGAAGTGGCTTTACGAGTTGATGATGGCGAGCCCCGGGTCGTCGCAATCGAACAACTACCAGCGCCGACTCATCCGTCTACAGCGAAGCCGGCTGCGCCACGATGAACTCGGACGCCAGCTCGAAGACTACTGGCGAGCTCATCCACCGAACAACGGCAGGAACCCGATTCTCGTCAGCGCGGCGCGTGCATATTTCGCATCCGGGAACGAAGATGGCGAGTTTCGAGCTCTCGATACGCTCGCCAACAGCGCGAACTACTCCGGTGAGTGGCTCGACCGCTATTACGGATTGCTGCTCAAGCGCCGTCCCGACGCGATGGTGGCTCTCGCCGGCTCTGACCGCGCCGCGAACTTCATCATGGCGCGCGGCGATACCGATCTCGTGCTACGTGCCGTCGTGACCCGAGGACGAAAACTTCCACCCGTCTGGACCCGCGCTTACACGGCGCTCGCGGGCCTCCATTTCGGCCGGCAAAGCAATCGGATCGACGAAGCCTTCAGGTCAGCGCTGGGTTCGGCAACGATCGGCGAACGCATCGGTGTTGAAGTCGACCGCGATCAACAGCTCGCCGGTGATCTCTGGTATTACTACGGCGCACGCTACGGCCAATATCTCGCCGACCCCGGAGCCGCCGAGGCTTACTTGCCCGCGTTCGTGGAAGGCCGGACCGGGTGGGGAGGGGGTCACTCGAACCTCGGTGAGATCTACAAGGACACGAATAGGCTGGATCGTGCTCGTGAGGAATTCGAACTTGCTCTTGAGCTCGATGATACACGCGGAAGTGCGCACAGCCGAGTTGCCGAGATCCTGTGGTTACAGGGTGAGCGCGGCCGAGAAGCCATCGAGCGCTGGCGCTCAGCGGTCGAAGCCTTCCGTGGACAGGTGGAGCGGGGGAGTCTCGAACCCCTGTTCTGGAAGGCCCTGCCGCACACACTCGGCAGCATCGGTAGCCGCAACCTCCATGCTCAACTCGGCGAAAGCGTCGCATCCTTGTTCGACCTCTACGTCCGACGAAACGGCGGCTACCGTGCCGACGAATTCCTGCGCCCCTGGCTCGATACCTCCCAGAACCGTCGCGAGGAGTTCGGCCGTATCCTCGATCTTGCTGACAGAGCGAACGATCCGCTTGGCTATCTCACGCTGCTCACCGCAACGACCTGGCTCAGTGAGGCCGAACGCGGACGGGCGCTCGAAACCGCCGTCCGTATCTCGCAAGAGCGATTACAACAAGCCGACGGACGGGACCGCTACTACGCGCAACAGGCTCACGACAATTGGCAGGTTCGTTGGCTCGAACACCTACTCGACACCAATGACGGACCGCGTGCGCAGGCTGCTCTCGAGGGCGCGCCCGACTCGCTCAAAGCGGTTCTGCGCAATCAGCACGGTCCGCTCGTCGTTCGCATTGCCGCGCTGTCCGGCAATCTCGACGAGTTGCTTCGTCGCTATGCTTCCAACACGGTGACCGGCTTGCCCCCGCTCGAAGCCTTGCGCGCGGCGGCGGTTCAGCTCAAGGCCGATAACGACCGTGCTTCCGCCGAGCGCCTGCTCGACTTTTACTACAACCGCCTGCTCGCCGGCCGTAATCTCAACGCCGCCAACTTCCTGGGGTTGGCCGAGTTACGCTTCGAGCAGGGCCGCGCTGAGGAAGCCCTCGCGCTTCTCAAGCGCATGCTGCTCGTCTCCGGTGAGCCGTTTGAGAACCACGTCACCGTCGGGAAACTCATCGCGAAGTTCGGCCACCACGCCGAGGCGACTGAGATCCTGGCCGAGAGTCTGCAAGCCACGCCCTGGGACGCGGAAGCGAGGCTAGTTCTCTCTCAAAGCCAACGCGAACTCCCGGGCGGTCAATCCGATGCCCGCATCGCGTTCACCGGTGTGGCATCGAACGCCGAAGTTTCGTATCAAACACGCGCCGAGGCCGCACGCTCCCTTCAGGGAGCCGATGTAACGGCAGCCGATCTCGGATCCGCCGAACTCAACTCTTTAGCCGGCCGCACCGACGCCGTTCCTCCCTCGGAAACCGCCCCATTCCTGTACGACTCGCTTCTCAACCGCGCCGCCAACGCAAACGACGCGACCGAGAAGCTGCGCTGGGTCAAGGATGCGGTTGCGGCCCGCCCTGACAACGACCGTACCCACTTCGATTTGATCCAAGCCGCCCGCGATGCCGGCGACGATCAACTCGCCGTTCAGTCCCTCGACCCGTTACTGAGCGGCACCGCGATCGAGAACACGCTCCGCCCGAGCAGCTTCCAAGGCGACGGCCAGGAAATGCGCCGCGTCGACGACTGGGCCGTTCGCCAATTTCTGACTCGAACGGGATGGACCAACGAGCAACGCCGCGAAGCAGCGTTTGCGCTCGCCGCCTCGCTCGATGCCCTCGACCGCCCACGTGGCGCCGGCATGGTCTACCAGATCGGACTGCAACTGGACGGTCCACCCAACCCCGCTGCCGAGCAAGCCCTCGCCGCCATCAAGGATCGCATCCGGGTCCAGGTCGAGAACGCAAGCCGCCGTCTGCTGATTCACGAGAACCTCGATCAAGAGAATGTCGTGCGCACTCGCGTCACATCTGTCGAGGAGGTGTCGCCATGAATCTCCGCACACTCTGGATCGTGATCGCCGCTGTACTGGTTCTGACTGTCGGCGCGCTCACGCAGTCCCCGCGAGGCACGGGCGGAGAACTCTCGCGCTACGTCCCCGAAGGAGCGATGCTCGTCCTCGAAACGGAGAACTTCTCCAGGTTGCTCGGCGACTGGAACAGCTCAACGGAGAAGACGGCCTGGCTCGCAAGCGACAACTACGGCTCCTTCTCACGCTCGAAGCTTTTTCTTCGTCTTGAAGAAGCCCGTGGCGAATTCGCGGCAGCGGCCGGCATTCCCACCGACATGGCTCTTGTCGATTCGATCGCGGGCACTGAATCGGTTCTCGGCGTCTACGACATCGGAAGCCTGCAATTCCTCTACATCACGCAGCTGTCCTCAGCAAAGGCGGTGGAGAACGCCCTCTGGCGTACGCGTGCGAAATTCGAGCCGCGCAACGCCGGGAACCACCCCTACTACGTTCGCGCCGACACGGCCTCGCAACGCGAGGTCGCCTTCGCCACTACTGACGATCACCTGTTCCTCGCCACCAGTGGCGACGTATTGGCGCGCTCTCTGCGGCTTCTCGCGGGAGAACAAGCGGGGAGCGTCAATGCCGAGGACTGGTACACCGATGCCTCTGCCGCGCGGCCTGATCGCGGCGAGCTGCGCATGCTCATGAATCTGCAACGTCTCGCCGCGACACCACACTTCCGCTCCTATTGGATTCAGCGCAATGTTTCGGAAGTCCGCAAGCATCGCGCGGGTGTCACCGACTTATTCCGTTCCGAGGATGAGTTCCGCGAAGAACGCGCTTTCCTGCCTGTCCAGCAAGCGGCAGAGAACGAGCAAGCGAATACCGGCGCTCGGGCCGCCGCCAACCTTCTCCGATATGCTCCGGCGGAAGTCGGCTTCTACGCCGCCCGCCCGCTCACCGGCGCACAAGACGCCGTCAGCCTTATCGCAAGCAAGTTGCTGACGCCGACAGCGACTCGCAACCAGCGCATCCAGACCGCGCCGCAAGTCTACGTTGGTTCGGGAACGACGGGGAGCGAGGGCGCTCTTGAAACGCGTATCGACCAGGCCCCGGCCGTCTACACGCCCGGCGGTCTCGCGGAACAGGAGTTGCGCGAAGCCTTCGAATCCAACCCCCCCCTCGCCGTTCTACAAGTCGAAGTGGGACGCAAAGCGGACGAGGACGTGTTCGTCGGAAGCGATGCCGTACTCGTCTTGTATGGCACGCAGGAGTGGAATGAACAACAGATACGGTTCGCTCTCCAAAACGCCATCCTCGGCCTTTGGACAACTTCCAGCCTCGGCGCTCAATGGAGCGAGCAGTCCGCCGCCACCCAGACTTTCCATCAACTCGACGGGCTGGCGCCGCTTGCTGTTGCGGTACGCGGCCGAGAACTCTTCCTCGCGCACTCCCCCGAACTGCTGGTCGACACTCTCAATGCGAATAATCAGATCGCCGAGCGCTCCCGGCTCATCCACGCGGCCGTATTCCGCCACGCCCGGGAGCAGGACAACTACGAAACGTTGATGGGCCACCTCGACTATCTGCAGTACGGCCGCTATCGATCGCAGCAGAATCGGGTGCCGGATCTCTTCTCCGAGAATATCGCCAGTCTCGGCCGCGCGTTGCAGCGAGTCGAGTCGATGTCCGTTCGGACCACCCAGAGTGACGGCGCGGTGCATCAAACGCTCGTCTATCGCTTCCGCCCATGATCCCCCGAGTGACATTCGCCGTGGTGCTTCTATGTACGGCATTTCCGCTTTTCTCGGGTGACCTTCCGAGCATCACGCTACAACCTGTCGTCGAGTCCGCCGCGCGGCAAGCGAACATCTCGCCTCGCCGCGTCTCCTGGCTATTGATGGGCCCCACGACGGACGCCGTCATCGACTCGCGTTGGCGTGACTCTGCCGCGGCCATACCGCCCGGCTCGCTCGTCAAGCCCTTCGCCGCGCTTGCCTACGCGCAAGGGCACGACTACCGCTATCCGCGCTACGAGTGCCGCGGCGACGAAACCGGTTGCTGGCTCCCCGCGGGACACAAGCAGATCGGCATCGTCGACGCCATCGCGCATTCCTGCAACAGTTACTTCCGCGAACTGAGCAAGCAGCTTCTCCCGGCCCGCATCGAAGGGCTCGCCCGGCGGTTCGGGCTGACGCCGCCGCCGGATGCGCCCTCCGAGTCATACCTCGGTCTCGGCTCCGCGTGGCGCATCGCGCCTCTCGATCTCGCACGCGGCTATCAAGAACTGCTGCGGCGCCGGCAACAACCTGGTGCCGCGCCGCTCATTGAAGGCATGCGTAAGGCCTGTCGCGGCGGCACAGCGTCGAGTGTTGGGGCCAAAGCCGGTTCGATGGAGATGCTGGCCAAGACCGGCACCGCGCCCTGCACCCATAGGGATCTCCTTCCCGCGGTCGACGGCGATGGCTTCGTCATCCTCATTGGTCCGGCCGACAACCCGCGGCACACTCTGCTGATGCGTGTCCACGGCGTACCGGGTCTGGTCGCCGCCGATATCGCGGGTTCTGTATGGAAACAATTCACCGCTGGAGGTCGTGCGCCATGACTGCGCTGCTCTCCGGCGGCCGCCTCTTCGCCACAGCCCTTGCCTGCCTTGCGTTGGGTTCACTCGCGCAAGCGGCCTCGCTCGATAGTGCGGAACAGCATGTCCGCATTGGTGTCCTCGGCCTCTTCCATTCCCGGCAACTCACCATCCGCCCGCACGAAGGCCGTCCCGTCGAACTCTGTTGCGGCGATCAGACCCTGCGGATCGAAGGCGGCCAGTCCGTAGACCTCATACTCCAGAACGACTCGATCGAGTGCCGTTCTCGAAGCATCGCTGTCCAAACTTCTCAAGCCGAGATTCGAAACTCCGACGCGGACTTCGCTCTGGAAGTCCCCGGCGAAATCGAACGGCATTACCGGGGCGCGCTCGTGATCGTTCCCGCTGCCGACGAACTGCTCGCAACCGTCGCCATGCGCCGCGAAACTGCTGTAGCCTCCATCGTCGCCGCCGAGTCGCCCTCGACCTCGTCGCCCGAAGCTCTCAAAGCGCAAGCGGTGGTAACGCGCTCGTATCTCGCCGCCGGACCGCGCCACAGAAACTTCGACTTCTGCGACACCACTCACTGCCAGTATCTCGGCACCCTACCCGCACGCGGCGAAGCCGCCGCGCAAGCAGCCTCCGCCACAAGAGAGATGGTTCTCGCTCACGAAGGCAAGATCATTCGTGCGCTGTACTCGGCTCGCTGCGGAGGTCAAACGCGCACCCTGGAAGACATCGGACTCAAAGGCCGACACTATCCCTACTACCGCGCACGCTGCTTGTTGTGCGTCCGCGCGCCCGACCCTTGGACGCGTAGGCTGCGAAAGCAACAGGCCTTCAACCTCATCCGCCAACCCGGCAATGAAGAGGCCCGTCTCCACCTCGTCCGTCAACTAGGCTGGCAAGCGCTGCCGAGTAACAACTACCGGATCTCCCTCTCCGCCACCGGAGCCATCTTCCAAGGAACCGGCTCTGGTCACGGCGTCGGCCTCTGCCAACACGGAGCGGCCGCCATGGCCACGGAAGGTCACAGCCTTCTATCCATCCTCCGCCACTACTTCCCGAACACAACACTCCGATCAGTTCCAAGGCAGTAGCCGACGTCCGCTTCGGCAACTTGGTCATACTGACAGTGATGATTGGATTCCTCGTTCTGGTTCTGCTCGCCACCGCCGCTTTCGGACAGACCACCAACCCGCTCGTTGTCGCGCACCGCGGCGGCAAACTCTTGCGCCCTGAAAATACACTCACCGCCTTCCGGTACGCAGACGCTATCGGTGCCGATGTCATCGAGTTGGATGCGGTTGTTACATCTGACGATCGCCTCGTTGTCAACCACGACACGTCGATCAATCAGCACAACTGTTTCATCCCCGGCGAAGCAAGCGGCGCGGCCCGCCAGTTCATCCGCACCCTCTCGTTCGGGGCCACTCAGCGCTTCGACTGCGGCCGCCGCCGTCCGGAGGGCTTCACCTATTGGCAGCCGGCCCCGGGCGCACGAATCCCGGCGTTGGAAGATGTCTTCGATGAGTTCCGCGGCAAACCAGTCCAGTTGCTTCTAGAAACCAAGATGGCCCCTGACGACTCCGAGGGCTTCACACCGCCCGACCACTTCGCGCGGCTCCTGCACAGAGCCATCGTCGAACACGGCATCAAGGACCAGATCATCATCCAATCCGGTGACTACCGGACTCTAAAGGAACTCCGCAAACTCGACCCGGATATCCGCCTTTGTCAACTCAGCCTGTGGCGGCATTCGGAAAACTGGGTCCAAGCCGCCAAGGACTTCGGCGCAAGCCATCAACTCGTCACCAATACGGCCCTCACCGCCGAGGCCGTCCGCGAACTCAAAGCCGCCGGCATCACGGTCTTCTCCAGCACGGCGAACGACGCCGTCGAGTGGAAGCGTCTACTCGGCCTCGGAGTCGACGGCATTCTCACTGACGATCCCTACCACGTCATCCAATACCTCAAACAAATGGGCCCGAGGCGATGACGGGTCGCCCAACAAAACCCGTGGGTGGCTTCGGACCTCGTGACGTCCGCGTGACTTTTCCTTCGACTGCTTGAATCGCTCCGCAGTATCATAGTTGGCAGTGAACCTTCGACTCCAGCTATGCGCCGCGCTCCTTCTAGCCACCGTCTCCCTCCAGGCGGACCAATCCCAAGCAGCCGTCGACTTCAATCGCGACATCCGGCCGATTCTCTCGGACAAGTGTTTTGCCTGCCACGGCCCTGACGAAGCGCAAAGGCAAGCCGGTCTCCGGCTCGACACCAAAGCAGGCGCTTTTGCCGATCGTGGCGGCTACCAGGTCATCAACCCTGGTGGCGCGGCCGCCAGCCGGTTCTACCAGCGCATCAGCCACGAGCAGGAAGTGGCCCGCATGCCCCCGCCGGCCTTCGAGCGCACGCTCACTCAAGACGAGATCGATACGATCCGTTTGTGGATCGACCAGGGTGCTCAATGGGAAACACACTGGGCCTATATCCCGCCCCAGCGTCCCGAGCCGTCGGCCGTCAGTAGCAGCTCGTGGACACGCAACGCCATCGACCATTTCGTCCTAGCGCGACTTGAGAAGGAGGGCCTGAAGCCCTCTCCCGAAGCCGACAAGATCACGTTACTTCGCCGTGTTGCATTCGACCTCACCGGTCTACCGCCCACCCCCGAGCAAGTCGATTCGTTCCTTAATGACGAGTCGCCCGACGCCTACGAGAAGCGCGTTGACGAGCTATTGAAATCGGCACACTACGGCGAACGCATGGCGATGCAGTGGCTTGACCTGGCCCGCTACGCCGACACGCACGGTTATCACATCGATTCCCATCGGGACATGTGGCGGTGGCGCGATTGGGTCATCCAGGCCTTCAATCGCAACATGCCGTACGACCAGTTCACGATTGAGCAACTTGCCGGCGACCTGCTGCCCGACCCCAGCCGTGAGCAACTCATCGCCACCGGGTTCAACCGCAACCACATGATCAACTACGAGGGCGGCGCGATCCCCGAGGAGTATCACAACGAATATGTTATCGACCGGCTCGACACCACAGCCACCGTCTGGATGAGCATGACGATGGGTTGCGCGCGCTGCCACGATCACAAGTACGACCCCATCACGCAAAAGGATTTCTATCGTTTCTACGCCTTCTTTAACGCCGTCCCCGAAAAAGGCCTCGACGGACAGCGCGGCAACGCCGTCCCCATTTTGCAGCTTCCCAGCAAGCCGGAAGAGCGCGATCTCAGGACCATCAAACGCAAGATCGCCAAGACCGAGCGCAAACTACCGAAGCCCGAGATCGATCGGCTGGAATCAGCATGGCGTCCGACCGCGCTTTCCGAGATCCCGACCGCCCCCGTTGACGACCTCACGGCGCATTTCGCTTTCGAGGACGATCTCGCCGGTCTCACCAAGAGCCGTGAGGTCGATGTCGTGCTCGGCGAGGTCACCTATCTCGATGGACAGGTCGGCCGGGCCGTCCGCTTCAGCGGTCAGACCCACGTCAACTTCGGCCATGAGTATCTGGTCGGTGACGATCCGTTCACGGTCGGGTTGTGGATGCGTGCTAGCCGCCCCTCGGCCAAGAGCCTGCTTCATAAGATCACCGACGCCGATCGCCGTAGGGGCTTCGAGCTGTTCCTCGGTAAGTCAGAGAAAACCGGCACATTCAGTCGCGGACAGACCCTCTACGTCAGGCTTGTGCACCAGTGGCCGGATAACGCGATTCTTATCGAATCGGCGAGCAAGCTCAGCCTCGGCGACTGGTATCAAATCACGATTACCTCTGACGGGTCCGGCAAAGCTGACGGCATCTCGGTCTACCTCAACGGCAAGCCCGCCGAGATGAAAGTCACCCGCGACAGCCTCGACGGATCGATCGCGAACAACGAGCCGATCGGCATCGGTGATAAGACCGTTGGCGAGCCCTTCAAAGGCGACATCGACGACCTGCGCATCTACGAGCGCGTACTGCGAGACGATGAGGCCGCGCAACTTGCCATCCACGAGCCGGTGCGCGCGATCCTAGCCGCGCGGCAGCCCAAAGACCCCTGCGTGGAATTCGGCGACCTGCTCGAAGAGGCAAAGGACGAGGTCAAGGTCACCCAAGAGCGCAAATCCAAGGAAGAGAACCGTTGTCGCGCGCAAGACCAAAAACTACGTCAATACTTCCTCACTCACGATGCGCCGGGGCGTTATCGCAAGACTTACTCGTTACTGCGTAAGCAGCGCAAGCAGAAGAGCGAACTGGAAGAGCGCATTCCCACCACGATGGTGATGCGCGCGATGGATAAGCCGCGCGACACGTTTGTCCTCGGCCGCGGCGACTACCGCAACAAGCGCGACAAAGTGATGGCATCGCCGCCGGCCGTTCTGCCGCCGCTTCCCATCGACGTTCCCGCCAATCGACTCGGGCTCGCGAAGTGGCTTGTCTCGCCGTCGCATCCTCTCACCGCGCGCGTGGCCGTGAACCGCTATTGGCAAATGTATTTCGGCGGCGGCATCGTCAAGACTTCCGAGGATTTCGGTTCGCAAGGCGAAGCGCCCAGCCACCCGCAATTGATTGACTGGCTTGCCGTCGAGTTCGTCGAATCCGGGTGGGATATCAAGGCCATGCAGCGATTGATTGTCACCTCGGCCACGTATCGTCAATCGTCGCGCGTTGCGCCGGAACGTCAAGCTGAAGATCCCGATAATCGGCTACTCGCCAGCGGACCGCGTTTTCGCCTGCCGGCCGAGGTCGTTCGCGACAACGCTTTGGCCGTCAGCGGACTTCTCATATCGAAGGTCGGCGGTCCCAGCGTCTATCCCTATCAGCCGCCGGGGTTGTGGAAAGAGATGTCGTTCGGTGATCGTTTTACCGCACAGGAGTATTTCGTCGGCAAGGGCGACGATCTCTACCGCCGCAGCATGTACAGCTTCTGGAAGCGGACTGTCCCACCGCCGACGCTCGTGACGTTCGACGCGCCCGACCGCGAGAAGTGCACCGTGCGCCGTGCGCGCACGAACACGCCTCTGCAGGCGCTCATTTTGATGAACGATCCGACGTACGTTGAGGCGGCCCGGGCTCTCGCCCAACGCGCTTTGATCGAGGGTGGCGACAGCGACTCCGGCCGGCTCGCCTTCATGTACCGCCGCGCCACCGCCCGCGAACCATCCCCGAAAGAGAAGGATGTCCTTCTCACACTGCTCCATCAACAGATCGAGGATTACCGCCAATACCCCGACAACGCCAAGGAACTGCTGGCCGTTGGCGAATCGCCCTACGACTCGAGTCTCGACGAACAGCAGCTCGCCGCTTGGACCATGGTCGCAAGCACCATCCTCAACCTCGACGAGACAATCACCAAGGAGTAGCCGGTCTACTCACCCGTTGCCGCCTGTTGAAAGTAAGCCACCGCCTCGGCTTCCGAAAGGGACTCGCGCCCCTCCGGCGGACGCATCGCCGCAACCATCGCCGCCAACGTCGCGCCCTTCTTCCGAAACACCTGGTGGAGCAACGGGTAGTGCTTCGTGTATGTGTGATCGAAAGCCAGCCCCGCGTTATTCAACGTGCCCGGACATTTGTTGAACGAATGAGCGTCGGGGAGTACCGCGCACTCCACGACCAGTCGATCGAAGAGCGCCCGCTTCCGCCGGAGAGCCGCCACCTTCGTGATCCCCTAGTCCTTCTCGAGCGGTAACCCTCCGCCAGCCGCTCGGCGTAGGTATGCACCATCTCCGTCTTACGCAGGAAGATTTCCGCCTCACCGCGCAGGTTCGTATACTCCGGCGATGACTCCCCATACTCCGCCCTGGCGAACTCCGCCGCCGCAATAAACCCAATCAGTGTTGACGCCGCCTCACTGATCGCCGTTGGCCATTCCTCGATGCGTGGGTTGTTGTGAAAATCTTCATGTGGAACAACCATCAGCGTGCGCTCGACCGTTGCCTTGCTGAGGCTCGGCGTCAAGGGAGTGTGGCCGCTTGCCACCGCCTCGACGGGATAGAAAAAGACGTCGTACTTCCCTTTGTCGACCGAACATCCGCTCGGTCCGCCGCGGCGTAGTTTGAGCTCGTAGTAGTCTGCCGGGAGTTTCAGCTTGCCCGTGTAGTAGCAGCGATAGTCAACGTGCCACCGACTCGACGGACGCGAGAAGTTGTCCGTCTCTTCGAATCCGACTCCGCGCTCGAAGTCCTTGACCGATCGCACCAACTCCACCCGGGCCGGATCCGGCGGCCAAACCACCCCGGCCTTCGAAGCGCATCCCAGCCCCCAAACGACCCAAGCGGCCAAGCCGACAATCCATCCCCGTCGGCTGAGTAAAGACCTTAGCGCCAGTCCGCTAAACTACGTTGACTTCATGCAGCAGTCCAGCCGCCAAATCGCCGTTGCTACTCGAGGCAAAGGCTTCTACGAAATCACCCACGAAGTGGTCTCGTGGGTTGAGAGCCTCACGATCGATGAAGGCCTCCTCACCGTCTTCCTCCGCCACACGTCTGCTTCGCTGCTGATCCAAGAGAACGCTGATCCCGACGTTGTCCGCGATCTCGAAACCTTCTTCAGCCGACTCGTGCCCGAGGACAGTAGCCTCTATACGCACACGATGGAAGGCCCCGACGACATGCCGGCGCACATCCGCGCCGCTCTCACACAAAGTCAGCTTTCGATTCCCATTGTCCAAGGCCGGCCGGCGCTCGGTACCTGGCAGGGTATCTATGTCTTCGAACATCGCCGGCATTCTCACCACAGAACCCTCGCACTCCACGTGTTAGGCGACTAGCCGATCATCGGATCCCGATTGTCCGACTGCCCGCTCCGGATGCCTATTTCCTATCGGACGGTCGTAAACTCGGTTGACGCTAGGAGCATCTGAGCGTACTGCTTCCAGTCGGAGTCGCTCTCATTAAGGAAACGGCGAGCGGTCTTGATTTCCTTCTTCGTGGGAGTGCGAGCGTAGAGTAGCTCGTAGGCTCGATTGATGCGGGCCTTCTCATCGGCGCCGGCCTCAGTTTCGAGACGCTTCACTAACGTTTCGGCCTGCTGGATGGCGAAGCTGTTGTTGAGGAAGAACAGGCGCTGCAATGGTCCCACGGTGACACTGCGCACCGGGGCGGTGTCTTTGGGGTCGGGGAAATCGAAGAGCGTCAGCATGCGGTCGGGCGTCGTCCGGCTGATGCTGCCGTAGACGGCACGGCGATGATTGCTGTCTTCGAGAGGCTCGCCAGGACCGCCTATCGAGAGATCGAGGTTGCCTGCCACGGCGAGCATTGAGTCGCGCAAGGACTCGGCATCAAGCCGTTCTCTTGGGTCGAAACGCCAAAGGTATTGATTGGCGGCGTCCTTCGCGTAGTTGTTTTCGGCGATTTCGGAGCCCAACTGATACGTCGCCGAGAGCATGATGTTGCGATGCATCGCTTTGATCGACCAGCCTGTCTCCACAAACCGTGCGGCTAGGTAGTCGAGAAGCTGTGGGTGTGTGGGGCGTTCGCCCAAGCGGCCGAAGTTGCTGGGGGACTCGACGATGCCGCGTCCGAAGTGGTGCTGCCAGATGCGATTCACCATCACGCGCGCCGTGAGCGGATTCTGTCCGCTTGCGATGGCTTCGGCGAGCTGGAGACGGCCACTGCCTTGGTCGAAACGAGCCGGTTCGCCTTTGCTGAGAATGCTGAGCCACCGGCGGGGGGCAATGGGGCCGAGGTTCTTCTTGTCTCCGCGAATGCGAACCTCGATGTCCTTCGGTTCGTCGGAGTCGCGATAGGTGTGGATGAAGGGGTACTGCTCGGGGACGGCGTCTTCGAGCTCTTTCATCTCGGCTTGGAGGCGTTCGAGATGCGTCCCCCAAGCTGGATTGAGAAAGCGTTTGATGCCTTTGGCGTCGCGGTGATAGACGCCTTCGGGGTACTGGATCGCCGCGCGTCTGTACTTCTGGTAAGCCAAGTCCCGCCAGAGATACCACTTCGTTGGCTCCAGGAAGTCGAGATTCGTATTGAGCAGAGTCTTCTGGTCGCGTGCGCCTTCCGCGCCACCGAGCCGGACATAGTTGATATCGTCGACTTCGCGCTTCTCCTTATGAATGGCAAGGACGAGCTTCTCCATTTCAGTGGAAGCTTCTTTGACGCGATCAAGGTCCGCGTCTTCGGTGAGTAGCGTCTTCCACTTGTTGAGATAGTTGTGGTCGTAGCTATCGTTTTCGAGGTAGCTGACCCAGCGATCGAGGGTTTCCTGATCGAGTCCCGTGGCTTCGGCGACCGGGCCCGTTTCCTCGTCACCGCGCAGCACACGCCAGGACGCGACGAGGTAGTCGGAGGTCTGGGTCATCGAGATATCGATCAACTGATCGGTAACCTTCTTGAGGAAGTCGGCGATCTCAATCTTCTTGTCAGCGACGAGCTTCTGGGCCTCCTTGCGCGTCTTTACGACCTCTTCATCGACGAGCGGATATTCGTGTTTCTCCGTGCTCGAGAAGATGCCTTGGAACGCGTAGTAGTCTTTGGTCGGGATCGGGTCGAACTTATGGTCGTGGCACTGCGCGCAACCGAGCGTGAGTCCTAGGAAGACGCGGCCGGTGACATCGACACGGTCGTCATCACGTTTCCCGAGAGCGTGGAAGCCCAGTGCGGGAAGGACGTCTTCCTGGTTGTCCGCCGCGATGAGATCGCCGGCGAGCTGGGCCTTGACGAAACGGTCGTAAGACATGTCGTCGTTGAATGCCTTGATGACCCAATCGCGATAACGATAGGCGAAGGGGAATGGTGTGTCCTGGAAAGCGGCCGACATACCTTCGCCGTAGCGCGCGAGGTCGAGCCAATGGCGGCCCCAGCGCTCTCCGTAGTGCGGCGAAGCGAGTAAACGGTCCACCACCCGCGCGAAGGCTTGGGGGGAATCGTCTGCTAGGAAGGCTGCAACGTCCTCAGGAGAGGGAGACAGGCCGATTAGGTCGAACGTGGCGCGGCGAATAAGAAGACGCTTCTCGGCGGCCGAGACGGGTTGGAGCCCCTCGGCTTCAAGGCGGGCAAGGATGAAGCGGTCGACATCGGTCCGCGCCCATTGCTCATTGTTTACTTCGGGTAGCGAAGGTTTGCGTACCGGCTGGAACGACCAGAAGGCTCGAAACTCCGGCCGGATGACGTACTCGTCGTCGTTCTCCGCCGGCACAGCAGCTGCCTTCGGCTCGGGCCAGAGGGCGCCGCCGGCGACCCATTCACGGAGATGCGCGATCTGCTCGTCGGCGAGTTTCTCGCTCGGCGGCATCTTGAGTTCGGCGTCGGTATGGGAAACGGCTTTGAGCAGCAGGCTCGCATCCGCGTCGCCGGGCACGATCGCCGGACCACGAGTACCGCCTTTGAGAAGATGCTCTCGTGCGTCGAGCCGCAGGCCTCCCATCTTGGTTTCTGTGTGACAGGTGTAACAATGCTCGGCGAGCACCGGACGGATGCGTGTTTCAAAGAACTCATCCGCGGACTGGTCGGCCGATGTGACCGAAACGAATGTGAGCAACAGAACGAACAGATAGGGAGTGCGCATGGAACAATGGACATGCCTGTAGTGAATATGCCCAGTATAGTTCAGGGCTGGATTGCGGTTCCCCTCGGCAGGTCTTGGCGTGTACGGGCCAAGCACGAGGGACGTTAGAATCAAGGGCCTACGCGGTCACCTTGGTCAGGGTCATGTCTTCGCGGAAAATAGTTTTCTTTTTCCCCGCCTTCACGAGCAGTGAGGCAACGGCTCCGCTGGGGATCCTCGCGGTGGCCACGCCACTATTGCGGGCGGGCTATGACGTGCGGATCGTCGATTCCACAATCACGCCCGACTTCAAAAAGACCACGCTGCGCGAACTCGACGATGCGCTTTGTCTGGCGGTGTCGCTCGTGACGGGGCCGATGATCCGCGAGACGGTCGAGATCGCGCGCGAAGCCAAGCGGCTGTATCCTGACAAGCCAGTGATTCTGGGTGGCTGGCATCCGTCGCTGCTACCCGACCAAACGCTCGCCGCGCCGTACGTTGATGTCGTGGTCCGCGGGCAGGGCGAAGACGCCATGCTTGAAGTGGTGGAGCGTATCGCGGCGGGCGAGTCGCTGGAGGGCGTGCCCGGCGTCGGATACAAGCAGGATGGGGAACTGCGGCTGAATCCGCCTCGCGAAATTCGCGCCCTGGCCGACATGCCCCCGAAGGCCTATCACTTAGCTGACTTCGACGCGTATGAGAGAAGTTGCGGGCGGCGCTGGGCGATGTATACGTCGAGTCTTGCCTGCCCCTACAACTGTTCGTTTTGTACGAACGCCGCGGTGTACGAGCGAAAATGGAATGCCTTGCCGCCCGAGCAGGTGGCTGAGGAAACGAGCGATCTTGCGACGCGCTACGGGCTTGAGTTGCTATGGATCGTCGATGACAACTTTCTGGTCGATACCCATCGCGCCGTGGCGGTCGCCGAGGGGCTGGTTCGCAAGAAAGCGAAATTTGATTGGAGTATTCAGGCGACAGCGAACTTGGTCCGGAAGTTGAGCATTGAGGAACTGAAGCTGCTGAGGTGGGCAGGGCTGTCACAGATTTGCCAAGGCTCGGAGTCGGCCTCCGAGCCTGTCCTGAAAGGGATGATGAAGGACTTTCAGGGGCTCGATGATATCCGGGAATCGGCGCGCAAGTGCGTTGCCGCGGGCATCCGTCCTTCATTCAATTTGATCTTCGGCTTTCCAGGCGAAGGGCGCGAGGAGCGGCGCGAAACGATTCGCTTTGTGATGGAGTTCTGCCGCCGCTATCCAACGGTTGAGTTTTGGACAAATCTGTTCACACCGTATCCGGGCTCGCCGATCATCCATGAGGCAGCGCGGCACGGCATTGAGTTGCCCGAGAACTTCGAGGGCTGGTCGGACTTCTTCCCGCGGTACACCGAACTGCCTTGGTTGAAAGGGAGTGAACACCGCCGCGTCCAGGTGATGCGTGAATACCTTCGGATGGCGTTCCGGCGCATACCGATTGCCAAGCAATCAAAGCATCCGTTCCCGGTGTTCCGCGATCTCATGGGCAGGGCGGCGCGCTGGCGTCTCGATAACGATGTCTACGGGCTGCCCGCTGAGCTGTGGCTCAAGAATCTTGTCGCCACGCCCACCGCCCCGGCGAAGCCGGTCGTCGACGCCCAGCAACTTTCGTCGGAGACTGTGACGTGTTGAAGCGGCGGAAGGTGGTTCTGTTTGCGCCGTTCTATGACGGTCCGATCTTCGGCCCCCCCGCGTCGCTGCTGCATCTGGCGGCGCCGCTACGGGAGGCGGGGTACGAAGTTCGGATCATCGACGGGAAGATTACGCGGAATCATCTGGATGAGATCGAGCGTGAGATAGAAGATGCGCTTTGTCTCGGTATCTCGTACCTGACGGGGCCGATGATCCGGGGCGCGATCGCTGCCTCGGAGTTGGCGAAGAGAGTGCGGCCGAATCTGCCGGTGATTCACGGTGGCTGGCACCCAAGCCTGGTGTCGGAGCAAACGCTGCGGGAACCCTATGTAGATGTCGTCGTCCGGCATCAGGGGGAGCGGACACTCATTGAGATCGCCGAGCGGCTGCAATCCGGCGAGGATCTCGATGGCGTCGCGGGCTGCTGGTTCAAGCACGAGGACGAAATCGTTAAGAATCCGGACCGGCCGGTGGAGCGTCTCGACAACATGCCGTCTCCCGCTTACGATATGGTCGACTTCGAGCAATACGAGGCGGCCGGCGGTGGACGGGTACTTCCGTACGCGACGAGTGTGGGCTGCCCGTACGAGTGCTCATATTGTACGGACACGGTTTTCTACAACCGGCGGTTCAACGCGCTGTCGCCGGAGCGTGTGGTGGCTGAGGTAACGGCGCTGGTCAAGGAGCACCATGTCGACCGTGTGGCGCTTCTCGACTCGAACTTTCTGGTGAGCACGAAGCGCGCGGTTGCGATGGCGCAAGGGTTTGTTGACGCGGGCGTGCGGTTCTCGTGGACGTTTCAGGCCTCGACGGATTTCCTCTGTCGACTCAGTGATGACGAGATTCGGCTGCTGGCGCGCAGTGGAGTGAGCCACATCGGCTTCGGTACCGAGTCGGCCGACGAGGACGTGCTTGCCGTGATGAACAAGCGGCACCAGACGATCCCCGACATCCATGAAACAGCGCGCAAAACACAACAGGCCGGGATCCGCGTCACGTTCAATCTGATCTTCGGTTATCCCGGCGAGACGGAGGCGGCGCGCCGCGAAACTTTCCGGGTGATGGGGGAGGTCGCGCAACAGTACGACAACGTCAGCTTTTCGCCGAACATCCTGACGCCGTACCCCGCGATACCACTCTGGCCTGAGTTGGAACGCCGAGGCGTGCGGCAGCCGCAATCGCTCAGCGAATGGAGCGATTTCGCTTTGAGCCACAACGTTTTGCCCTGGCTGCAGGACAGCATGCAGGAGCAGATCGCGTGCTCGATGCTGCTACTCTCCCTACTACGCAAGGTGACGAATCTGGCCGCAACGAAGTCGCGGTTCCAGGCGCGTGGCTGGGGATGGGTGCGGCGGTCTCTTTGCTGGCGCGTCAAGAATCAGATGCTCAGGTGGCCCGTTGAGTTGTGGTTGTATCAACTCCGGAGCCGCTTGGTCATGCGCCGTTCGCTTCTGACGGGTCAGGACTTGGGTTACACGATCGATCATGCGCACTAGCTACCGGAGAACGTAGAGCACGAATGGCGGACATCCTTCTTACTCACTGCAATCACCTGTTTTTTGATCGAAAACAGGTGCGCAAGATGCAGCCTTATCCGCCGCTGCAAACCTTGATGGCCGCTGCTTGTCTGCGCGAAGCCGGTCACGACGTAGCCCTCTATGACTCGACATTCGAGACTCCACCGGAAGAAGGCTTCCGTCGGGCGCTTGCGGAGCATCAGCCGCAACTGGTTGCGATCTGCGAAGACAATTTCAACTTCCTCACGAAGATGTGTCTCACGCAGAACCGCGAGCTGGCTTTCGCGATGATGGCCGACGCTGGGGCGGCGGGTGTCCCTGTCGTGGTGAATGGCTCAGACGCAACGGACCAGGCGGATGCTTATCTCGACGCCGGTGCACAGTTTGTGATGGTGGGTGAGGTTGAGCGGACGTTAGTCGAACTTGCGGCCCGTCTTCTGAATCGTGGCTCCGTGGACGCCGATGACATCGCCGGTCTGGCCTTCCGAGATCCGGCTTCGGGCGCCTTGAAGCGGACACGGCCTCGGGAACTGCTCACCGATCTTGATTCGTTCCCACTACCCGCCTGGGACCTCGTGCCGGTCGAGGTCTACCGGCAGCGTTGGATGGAAGCGCACGGCTATTTTTCGGTCAACATGATTTCGAGCCGCGGCTGCCCGTACCGTTGCAACTGGTGCGCGAAACCGATCTACGGTGATACCTATCACAATCGCGGGCCACGCTTGGTCGCAGAGCAGGTTCTCGCCCTCAAGAATACGATCGCGGCGGATCACCTTTGGTTTGCCGACGACATCTTCGCGCTATCGGGCGAGTGGACGCGAGAGTTCGCGCAGGCTGTGGAAGATCTCGGCACCCGTATCCCGTTTAAGATGCAGTCGCGGTGTGACCTGATGACGCGGGACACCGTCGAGGCGCTGCGGCAGGCCGGGTGTGAGGAGGTCTGGATGGGGGCCGAGTCGGGTTCGCAGAACGTGCTCGACGATATGGATAAGGATGTCCTCGTCGATCAAATCTACGAGGCGCGGGAGAACTTGCGACGCCACGGGATTAGGGCCTGCTACTTTCTTCAGTTCGGCTACCCCGGCGAGACGTGGGAGGATATTCAACGAACGATCCGCATGGTCCGCGACACGCAGCCGGACGACATTGGCATCTCGGTGTCGTATCCGTTGCCGGGAACTCGTTTTTACGAGCGCGTGTCGGAGCAGCTCGGGAAGAAGCGGAACTGGTCGGACAGCGACGACCTTGCCATGATGTTCCAGGGTACCTATCGCAGTGAGTTTTACAAGGCCCTGCGAGACGCACTCCACTTCGAAGTCGAGAACCGCAACGGGGCTTCAGGGACCAGTCTCTCCGCAAACGGCGTGTCGGGCAACGAGACCGGCGGCCGACTGGAAGAGCTTTGGAGGAAGGTCGAGGAGATGGAAACGACGCACGCCAACGCCGACCCCACGCCCACATGGACCTCCTCCTAACACACGGCTACTTTCTCGCAGACGATCCCAAGGAAGCGCGGATCATGAAGCCGTACGCGCCGCTGGGAATTCTGTACTTGTCGTCTCACCTACGGCGGGCGGGTTTCGATGTCGAGGTCTATGACAGTACGTTTGGGTCGCGCGAGCAATTGTTTCGCTTGCTTGAGACCGAGCAGCCCGCGGTCATTGGCATCTACGGAACGCTGATGACGCGGCCGGGCGTGCTGGCCGTGGCGCGCGAAGCGAAGGCGCGTGGGTGGAAGGTTGTGCTTGGGGGGCCGGAACCGGCGAACTACGCGGCGGAGTACCTAGCAGCGGGTGCGGACGTGATTGTCGAAGGCGAGGGGGAGCGTACACTCGAAGACCTGCTTGCGCTCGCCCGTTTGGGGCAGTGGGATGGTGCCGGTTTGCGGCGCATCGCGGGTATCCATTTCGATGATGGCGGTGTTGTTTTCACCGGCCCGCGAGACATGATTCCGGATCTCGATGCGCAGCCTTGGCCGGACCGCGAACGCATCGGCATCGAGCGCTATCTTGACGCGTGGCGGCAGCGGCATGGGCAAGGATCGGTTTCAGTGATCACCGCGCGTGGCTGTCCTTACCATTGCCGCTGGTGCAGCCATTCGACCTATGGGAAGACGCACCGGCGGCGCTCGGCAGTCGGTGTGGCGGACGAGGTCGAGTGGATTCTGGAGCGCTATTCGCCGGAGATGCTTTGGTTCGCCGACGATGTGTTCACGATTCACCATGGGTGGATCAGCGAATACTCAAGCGAGGTGAAGCGGCGGAAGATCGACAGGCCATTCGAGTGCATCACGCGAGCCGACCGGCTGAATGAGAAGATGGCCGACGCCCTTGCCGAGCTTGGTTGTTTCCGTTGCTGGATCGGTTCGGAAAGCGGCTCACAGCGTATGCTTGACGCAATGGAGCGGGGCGTTACGACGGACCAGGTACAGCACGCCGTTGAACTGTGCCGGCAGCGCGGCATCCAGACCGGTATGTTCCTGATGTGGGGCTATGAGGGCGAACAACTCGCCGACATTGAGGCCACGGTTGAACACGTCAAAACGTGCGATCCCGACGTGTATCTAACGACAGTGTCGTATCCCATCAAAGGGACGCCTTACTACGATGAGGTCGCGGACCGTGTGTTGTCGACTGGAGAGTGGCGGGAGACGTCGGACCGCGAAGCCATGATTCGCGGGCGGCACTCACGTGACTACTACAAGCATGCGGATTCGCTGCTGAAGGGTGAGGTTGAGTTGTCACGCGCGCGGAGGGTGCCAGAGACGAATGGCGGGACGGTGGCTCTTGAAGCGCGGATCGCGGAAGCGCGGCGGGGATTGACGCTCACCGCCGACGAGGTGGAAGCGTGAACTCCGCAAGCGCCGCAACGACGCCGATGAACGCGCAGCCGGTGCGCGACGCGTTTGATCAGGCCGCGCCGACCTACGACCAGGACTGGAGCGACTCGATCATCGGATGGCTGCAAAGGCAAGCTGTTTGGAATGCAGTCGATCCGCTGTTCGTTGCGGGTGACCGGGTACTCGATGTCGGCTGTGGAACGGGCGTCGATGCGTTTCACTTGTCCCAGTGCGGAGTCCGAGTGCACGCTGTTGATGTGTCGCCGGGAATGGTCGCGCAGGTTGATTGCAGAATCGATCGCGAGGGTTTGTCCGACCAGGTTACGGCTGAGGTGTGCGCCATTGAAGACTTGGAAGGGCTCGATGTCGAGCAACCGTTCGACGGCGCCGTGTCCAACTTTTCTCCGTTGAATTGCGTAGAGGACCTAGAGCCGGTCGCGGAATCCCTGGGACGCCTGATTCGACCCGACGGGAAACTGGTGTTGTGTGTGATGACGCGGTTCTGTTTATGGGAGACGCTTTGGTATCCCCTCACCTCGCAGCTTTACAAGGCGGCGCGCCGCTGGCGCAAAGCGAACGTGACCGCAACCGTGAGTTCGAGCGGCGAGTTCGATGTCTTCTACCACTCGGCGGGTGAGATCGAAGCGGCGCTGAGCGCCTTCCGGCGCGTAGGGGACCGCGGCGTGGGCATCTTCGTGCCACCGTCGTACCTGGAACCTTGGGCGGAGCGGTTTCCACGCACCGTCAAGATATGCGCGGCGATCGATCGGGTGATCAACCGATGGCCGCTCTTCCGCTCGATCGGGGACCATCGGCTGCTGATTTTCGAACGGCGATGAGGTCCTGATGATGGGAGAGGCAACGGCGCAGTCTTCCGTGGCTAGCGGTACTAGACCGGCCGGCTTGCGACTCCTGTGTCCCGGCTGTCGCAAAGAGATCTTCCCGCTTTCGGATGCGGAGCAGGCCTGTCCTGGCTGCGGGTTTTGTCTCACAACGAAGGATGGCGCCATCGAAGCCCTTGGCCCCGGTCGTGAGGAGTACTTTCGAGACTTCTTTCGCGAATACCTGGCCGTGCGTAAGGCGGAAGGGCGGGGAAGCGATAGCGCCCCCTACTATCTCGCGCTGCCCTACGAGGACACGACAGGAAATCTTTCGTGGCAGTGGGAGATGCGCGGGAAGACCTACGGTTACTTGGAGCGTCGTGTCCTGCCCGAGCTAGAGCGACAAACCGGCCGACCGCTGGATGTGCTCGATCTCGGCGCTGGTGTAGGGTGGCTGTCGTATCGGCTGGCGATGCGCGGACATCGCCCGGCAGCGGTTGACCTGCTGACCGATCCGCTGGATGGGCTTGGCGCTGCGCGGCACTACCAAGGCGCGATCCCAACGCCCTTCCCGGCGTTTCAGGCTGAATTCGACCGACTGCCGTTCGCCGATGAGCAGTTCGACTTGGCGATCTTCAATTCGTCGTTTCACTACGCGACGGATTATTGGGCGACGCTCCAGGAAGTGCGCCGTTGCCTGCGGTGGGGCGGGCAAGTCGTCATCATGGACACCCCGGTCTATCGCCGCTATGAAGACGGCGAGCAGATGCGCGAAGAGCGCCACCGGCAGTTTGAAGAGCAGTACGGGTTCCGCTCCGACAGCGTGCCGAGTATGGAGTACGTCGACGAAGCGATGCTGAAGCGGCTAGGAAAAGATCTGAATGTTCACTGGAAGATCCATCGCCCGTGGTATGGGTGGCAGTGGCACGCGCGGCCGCTCAAGGCTTGGTGGATGAGGCGGCGTGCGCCGTCGCGCTTCTGGATTCTGGTGGGCTCGTGGGGAACGCCGTGATCATCCTGCTGCATCCACGCACGACGAAGCTGAAGAACCGGCGCTTCCCGCTATCGGTCTTGTCGCTCGCGGCCGTTCTCGAAGGCAAAGAAGATTATGTGGTCATCGATGGCAATGTTGACTCGGAGCCACGGGAAACACTCGACCGCGTGATGCAGGAAACGCCCGCGGAATTGCTGGCGGTCTCAGTCATGCCCGGTCCGCAGATGGTGGCAGCGCTCCCGCTATGCCGCGAGTTTCGCGAGAAGTATCCGAGTGTGCCGATCGTGTGGGGCGGCTACTTTCCTTCTCTCTATACGGATGCGGTGCTCAATTCGGACTACGTGGACTACGCCGTGCGAGGTCCTGGGCAGGATACGGTGGTCGAGCTGATCGCCGCGCTGCGGAGCGGTTCTGATTTGGGGGCGATTGCCGGGCTTTCTTACACGGACAACGGCGGCACTCATCGGCACAGCCCCGAACGGCCGTTCGGATCGCCCAACGACTATCCGTGGCCGCCTTATCACCGCATCGACACGGCGAAGTACATTCTGCCGACTTTTCTCGGGCGGCGGACCGCAGTTCATGAAGCGAGCCTCGGGTGTCCTTACTCGTGCAACTTCTGCGGGGTGATTACGGCATACGGCAGTCGGCAGAAGATGGAAGAGCCGGCGCGGACCGAGGCCGTCCTGCGCTACCTGAAGGACAACTACGCGATCGACGCGGTTCAGTTTTATGACAACAATTTCTTTCTCCGCGAAGACCACGCGCGCGAGCAGGCGGACTGTTTTCAGGCGCTCGATCTGCGTTGGTGGTGCGAGGCGCGGATCGACATCGTCCTCGGTTACTCGGACACAACCCTGCAAGCGTTGAAGCAGGCGGGCGCAACGATGATCTTCTTCGGCGCCGAATCGGGGTCGGACTGGGTGCTCGAAGAGATGAACAAGCAGCTCAAGGCTGAGCAGACATTGGAGCTAGCGCGGCGTTTGAAGGACTTTGAGATCGTCCCGGAGTTCTCGTTTGTCGTGGGTAATCCGCGAGACCCACAACGCGACATCGACGAAGCGATCACATTCATCCGCAAGATCAAGAGCCTCAACCCGGACGCGGAGATCATCCTACAGCACTACATCCCCACGCCGCAGCGCTCGAAGATGTACGGTGAGGTCGAAGAGCAGATCACCTTCCCGGAAACACTCGAAGAATGGGCGACGGAACGCTGGTACAACTTTACGGTCCGCTCGGAACCGAATTTGCCCTGGCTGCCCGCGCCGCTCAAGCAGCGGGTCGATGATTTCGAAACGGTCGTCAGCTCGCGCTGGCCGACTTCGCAAGACTTCCGCATGCCGCGCTGGGGACGGGGCCTGCTCAAGACGCTCGCCTCGTGGCGCTACGCCTCAGGGGTCTATGGCCATCCTCGTGAACTCCGCTGGGCCCAGCGGTTTGTGCAACTGCGCAAGCCGCAGGTCGAAAGTGTGTAACCGACCCACACGGGACGCCCTTGTTTTGCAAGAGGCCTCGGCGGGCGATCACAGATCGCAACCACGACCCGGCTCTCGAAACATCAACCGACGACGCGCATCCTCTGAGCCAAACAGGTCCCGAGATTGGCGAGGGCGTGATCGAATGGCTCATCGACATTTCTGTTGTCGGATGTGTTATCCATAATTGTTATCGTTATCGGATACAGAGAATCCGGCGATGGACGGTACGAGCTGAGAATCTCGTCCGAAGCCCCGCCAGTCTTTGTACTCCTACCGACGACGGTGACTAACCTTCACAGATGCCGAGCCGCAAGCCCCAATTCGATTTCGTGGAACTGCACATCCTGCACCACGCATCAGAGGGGTCTCTCTATGGTCTGTGGATGATTGAGGAGCTTGCCGAGCACGGCTACAAACTGAATGCGAGTCAACTCTATCCTCGGTTCCATCGTCTGCACAAGCGCGGGTACTTGGACCGCCGGGATAAGGTTGTCGAAGGGAAGCTTCGCAAGTACTACCGCATCACGCGTGACGGGCGCACCTACCTGCGAGAGCAGAAGCGGCGCCTCATGGAGCTTATCAGCGAGGCTCTGACGGCCGACGAACTGTCGCGGGCGCTCGACCGCAGACGGAAGCGTGAGGAGGCCAAGCGGATTGCGATCTGATCGGAGTCCACGGCGGAAAATCTACATGTTCAGACTGAACTCTCAATTCGCGTGCTGCGTCGCCTTAAGCGCTGCGATTGCGCTCGGGCAGGACGCAACCGCCGAACGCCCTTCCGCTCCTTTGACCATACAAACAGCGGTTGAGTTAGCCGGCCGCAACTACCCGGCGATTCGCGCCTCACTCGCCGAAGTCGCCGCCGCGCAGAGTGGCGTCGATCTTGCCAAGACCGCCTACTTGCCGCGGACGGATCTTCGGCTCGGAGTCAACCGCGCCACGCGCAACAATGTTTTCGGTCTGATCTTGCCCAACGCTGTCATCCCGGCCATCTCAGGGCCAGTGCAAGACGACGCAACGATCACCAGCACTTTCGGCAGTTCGGCGGGAGTGCTGTTTTCCTACGAACCGTTCGACTTCGGCCTACGCCGCTCGAATGTTCAGGTTGCGGAGGCACTGCAAGCGCGAGCGGAGGCGGGCCGCGCCGTTACGGAATACGAGATCTCACTGGCAGCCGCCGACGCCTACCTGCAAGCCGCCGCAACACAACGCGCTGTCGCGGCGGCGGAAGCAACGGTCGATCGCATGCAGATCTTCGACGATACGGTCGACGTGCTTGTCAAGAACGAGCTGCGGCCCGGCGCCGACAGTTCACGCGCTCGCGCCGAACTCGTCCGCGCTCGTTCTGAGTTGATTCGAGCCGAAGAGGAAGCCGCAAAGTCGTTGGCGACGCTCGCGCAATGGCTCGGTGTGGCGGGTGAAACCGTGGCGATCGAAGTAGCCGGGCTGGCCGACGATCCGCCTCTAGGCGTGGGCGAGGCGGGATCTGTAGAATCTCATCCACTGATGGCGGCGCAAGACGCGGAAATCGCCGTCACGGACGCGCGGCGGGCAGCGCTGGAGAAGGAATGGCGGCCGACGTTCCAATTGCAGTCCGCTTTGTATGGGCGCGGAACCGGAGCCCGCATCGACGGCACCTTCCAGGGAGGCGCGCATGGGCTGGCACCCTCGGAAGGCAACTGGGCCGTCGGCTTTAATATGAACTTCGACCTGCTGGACTATAAGCAAAGCCGAGTCAAGCGGCAGATCGAAGCGCACCATCTTGAGCGCGAGCAGGCGCGCAAGGATGCGGTCATTCAAGAACTGCGCGGCGAAGTCGCACGGGCCCGCATCGCGGTCGACGCGGCCATCAAGATCGCCGCGAACACTCCCATTGAGCTCGATGCCGTCCGTACCCTTGAAACCCAAGCGCAAGCCCGCTACAACGCGAAGCTCGCTACAGTTATCGAGGTCGCCGACGCTCAGCGGCTCTTACGGCAAGCCGAGGTCGACAACTCCCTGGCGCGACTCGGTGTCTGGCGCGCGCTCTTCGCACAGGCCGCGGCGCAAGGCAACATGGACGAAGTGTTGACGGCGGCGAGCCGCTAGGCGGAGAAGAGACAAGACTATGTGGCTCATTCACGCCGCCATGCGGCGCCCCATCACGATTCTGATGGTCATCCTTGGGGTGGCTCTGGCCTCCGCCCTCGCCCTCAACCGGATGAAGGCTGACATCTTCCCCGATCTCGGCACGCCGGTGATCTATGTCGCGCAACCGTACGGCGGCATGGACCCAGCGCAGATGGAAGGCTACCTCGTCAACTACTACGAGTATCACTTCCTCTACATCCGCGGAATCGATCACGTCGAATCGCGCTCCATCCAGGGTGCGGCGCTCATGAAGCTGCACTTCCACGAAGGCACGGACATGGCGACCGCCATGGCCGAGACCGTGGCGCAAGTGAACCGGTCGCGCTCCTTCATGCCGCCCGGTACGGTGCCTCCGTTCATCATGCGCTTCGATGCCGGTGGCGTGCCGGTCGGTTATCTCGTGTTCTCGAGCGAGACACGCAGCGTCGATGAAATCGCCGACCTGGCGCTGTTCCGCGTACGCCCTATGTTTTCGCGGCTCGAAGGTGTATCGGCCCCTCCGCCCTTCGGCGGCAGTGCGCGCAGCCTTGTCGTGCGTGTCGATCCGGATCGTTTGCGTGCCTACGGCCTGTCGCCCGACGACGTGGTGCAGGCCATCTCCAAGACGAACACCATTTCGCCTTCCGGAAGTGTTCGCATTGGCGACAAGAACTACCTAGCGCCGGTGAACTCCACCGTCGAGCAGGCCACCGAACTCAATGACGTCCCGATCAAGAGCGGCCCCGGTCCCGTCGTCTATCTTCGCGACGTCGGTTTCGCCGAGGACGCCGCGGACATCCTCACCAGCTACGCCCTTGTAGACGGCGCGCGCGCCGTCTACATCGCTGCGACGAAGCGCGCCGACGCCTCCACGCTCGAAGTCGTCCAGCGCGTCAAGGATTCGCTGCCGATATTCCGCGCCGCCATTCCCGAAGACATCGAAGTGACTTTCGAATTCGACCAATCCTTTTACGTCCTCAACGCCATCGAGGCTCTGACGATCGAAGGCATTCTCGGCGCGTTGCTGACGGGACTGATTATTCTGCTGACTCTCGGCAGTTTCCGCAGCGCCCTTGTCGTCGTGATGACGATCCCGCTTGCATTGCTCTCGGCGACCGTGGCGCTATGGGGCGCCGGCCAGTCAATCAACTTGATGACACTGGGCGGCCTCACTCTCGCCATCGGCATTCTGGTCGACGAATCCATCATCGCGATCGAGAACATCCACACTCACCTCAGCCAGGGCAAGCCGGCCGCGAAGGCCGTGCTGGAGGCTAGCCGCGAGGTTGTTGTTCCACGCTTGCTGGCCATGCTCTGCGTCGTCTCTGTGTTCGCACCGTCGTTCTTCATGAGCGGTGTCGCCCGCGCGCTGTTCGTGCCGCTGGCATTGGCCGTGGCCTTCGCGATGATCGCTTCGTACTTCCTGGCAAGCACCTTCGTGCCGATCATGGAGACGTGGCTGAACCTCAAGGCGAAGCGTCTCTCCGGCGCCGAGTCACGTACTTGGTTCTCGTCCATTCAAGATGCCTTCGGAGGCGTTTCCCGCGGAATCGTTGCTCTGCGCTGGCCGGTCTTTGGCGTATATCTATTGGCTACCGGCGCGGCACTCTACTTCGTCGGCGGCGGACTGGGAACCGACATTTTCCCTCGCGTCGACACAAACTCCCTCCAGATGCGTGTCCGCGCGCCCTCCGGCACCCGCGTCGAGCGCACCGAGCGCATCGCGCAGCAGGTCCTCGACGCCGTCGAAGAGATCGTCGGACCGGAGAATGTCGAGAAGTCGATCGCCTTCGTCGGCGTACAGCCTTCGAGCTTCCCCGTCAACCTGATTTTCTTGTGGACCGGCGGACCGCATGAAGCGGTGATGCGCATCGCGTTGAATCCCGACTCCGGCATACCCACCTCTCAGGTCGAGGAAGAACTGCGGAAGCGCCTCCCCGACCTTGCGCCGGGAACACAGGTCGCTTTCGAAGCCCCCGACCTTATCAGTCAGGTGATGAGCTTCGGTGCGCCGACGCCCATTGAGATCGCCGTCGCCGGCCCAAGCCTGGCCGACAGTGAGGCGCATGCACGCAACGTGGTGACTGAGCTGGGCAAGCTCGATTACTTGCGCGATGTGCAAATCGGCGAGCTGCTCGATTATCCCTCGGTCGAAATCAATGTAGACCGCGACCGCGCCGCCCAGCTCGACGTCACCGTGGAAGATGTCGGCAAAGCGCTGGCTCCCGCTACCTGGTCGAGCCGTTTTACGGCTCCGATGTATTGGGCCGATCCGAAGTCCGGCATCGCCTATCAGGTGCAGGTGGAGATTCCGCAGTCGATGATGCAGTCGCTTGAGGACGTCTCGCAAATTCCGGTCAAGAACGGCGCGTCCGTCCCCACTCTCGTGGGTGATGTGGCCGACGTGACTTTCGGCGATGCCGTTGGTGAGTACCACCGCTACAACATGCAGCGCATGGTCACAGTTACGGCGAACGTCATCAGCGAAGACCTGGGCACAGCCGCTGCCGACGTGCGGCGGGCATTGGCTGCTTTACCGGAGCCTCCACGCGGCGTCACGGTGAACGTGCGCGGTCAAGTAACCCCGATGGAGTTGATGACCGACAGTCTTGAGTTGGGCCTGCTGCTGGCGATCGTCGCCGTCTATCTGCTGCTCGCCGCCTACTTCCAGTCGCTGCGCGTCGCGTTCGTCGTCATCATGGCGATTCCGGCCGTGCTGGCGGGCGTATCGCTGGCGCTCATGTTCACCGGCGTCACACTCAATATACAGTCGTTTATGGGAGCGATCATGGCGATCGGAGTTTCTGTCGCCGACTCGATATTGCTCTGCACGTTCGCCGAAAAATACCGCCGCGCGGGCATGACTTCGCTCGAAGCCGCTGTCGAGGGCGCGCGCTCGCGGATGCGTCCCATCCTGATGACGAGTGTCGTGATGATCGCGGGCATGACGCCTTTGGCCTTGGGAGCCCCGCAGACTGCTCCGCTGGGCAGCGCGGTCATCGGCGGCCTGATCGCCTCGACCCTTACGGCCCTTGTTGTGATTCCGTCTGTCTTCGCGATCGTGCAGAGGAACGCCGCGACCGGCTCCTCATCCATCGATCCGGAAGACCCCGACAGTCCTTACTACACGAACACCGCGGCACCCGACTCCTCGCCCGCTTAAGTAGAGAACCGACAATGTGTAAAATCCTCTTCGTTCTGCTTCTGGCGCTTGCGGTCACCGCTCCCGCCTCAGAAACCACACCTGCTGTTGAAACCGAGCTGACGGAGGTCGTCGCCAAGGCGCTAGAGAAGACGACGACGATACCCGGCGAACTTGCGCCCTACCAACAGGTCGCCATCCACGCGAAGGTGACCGGCTTCGTCGAAGCGGTCCACGTCGATCGCGGCTCGTTCGTCAAGAAAGGGCAACCGCTAGCCGAGTTGAGCGCGCCGGAGTTGGCGGCGCAGCGCGCCGAAGCGCAAGCAAGAATTCCGGCGGTCGCCGCGCAACGCATCGAGGCGGAAGCCAAGCTCGCGGCCGCCGAGAGCACCTATCAACACCTCACGGACGCAGCGAGAACGCCTGGGGTCGTTGCCGGAATCGACATCGTCCTGGCCGAGAAGGCGGTCGACGCCGAACGCGCTCGCATCCAATCGCTCGACAGGACGATCGCTGCCTATGGAGCCTCGGTCCGTGCGATTGAAGAGATCGAGAAGTACTTAAAAGTGGCGGCCCCGTTCTCCGGTGTCATCACCGAGCGTCACGCTCATCCGGGCGCCCTCGTCGGTCCTCAGGGCGATGTTCGCACGCCGCTCTTCACTTTGGAGCAGATCAGCAGCTTACGGTTAGTCGCCGCTGTCCCCGAAGCCTACAAGCAGAGCATCGCGCGCGGACGGCGCGTCCAGTTCACCGTTCCCGCGTTCCCCTCCGAAACGTTCACGGGCGTCGTTGCGCGCCCCGCGTATGCGGTCAATCCGAAGACGCGAACCATGCCTGTCGAACTGGATGTGACAAACCCCGGCACGAAACTCACTCCCGGGATGTATGCCGAACTGCAATGGCCCATCCGGCGCGCCGGCGAGACACTCTTCGTCCCTCCGTCCGCTATCAAGACAACGACGGAGCGAATCTTTGTGATCCGTGTCACCGGCGGCAAATCCGAATGGGTCAACATCCGACGCGGCATGACCCAGGGCAACCTCGTTGAGGTCTTCGGCAACCTAAGCGCTGGAGACCGAGTCGTGTTACGAGCCACCGACGAAATTCGCTCTGGATCTTTGGTGATTGCGAGACAGTAGCTGCGTTGTAGCTTGAGCTGACTTGCTGGGGGCTCGGGCACCCAGCGAGATTCCGCAAGGTCCACATATTGGGAATGTCCCGTTGCCGCCCGATTCCCAAGCGGCAGACTGTGCTCCCCCGACAGTTCGATGGTGAGAACAACCGATGCAAGCGGGCGAAGCCCTCTATCCGTAGGGATTGCGTCTAGCCTCCCAGCGGGCCATGCCGTACTCTCCCAGCCCCACGTTGACGAAATAGATGAAGTAGGCAAGTGCTTAGCCTGTGCTAGGAGTGTGTCCGCGGAACAACCTCGGCGAGGATGTCCGATAGGCCGTAGAAAGTAGCGACTCTCCGGCCCGAGTCGATAGGCTCGGGTTGACTGATTCGTTTTAACGAAAAAGGAGAGTC